>ERZ507086.106-NODE-106-length-52545-cov-21.345666_pt1 | contig 52545 bp, 64 predicted proteins | sample MGYA00512292_ERZ507086 | MGnify/ENA metagenome assembly ERZ507086
TCTTCTGTTTTTCTGTTAATTTCATATAAAAAGTGAACCTCCTAAATTGAACTTTCACTTTGTTCAACTTTTGGGGTTCACTTCATGTATCAATTTGATACAAGGCTTTTTTATAAATCCATATTTAACTGTTTAAAGCAGTGCACAAGATCCGCTACCACTTGTGAATCAACGCAATCATATTGATTCCCTTCTGTTACCGCAAAAGAAACAGCATTCGAAACAGTTGTTGGATCTGATTTGACACCTTTGCACGAAGAGTGCAAGTTGGTAATACCCGTTTCTTGCATAATGTATTCTGCATTCTTGGCATTGACTCCACTACCTACTAAGATCTGTATTGCTTGACCAAATTGGGCCTGCAAATTTTTTAAACAAGCTAGGCCATCGATGGCTTTGGCTTGTTGGCCACTGGTTAAAACGCGGTCAATACCACAATCGATACAGACTTGCATAGCTTTTACTGGATCAACACATTGATCAAAAGCCCGATGGAATATGGCTTCTTTTCCATATCCATGAATAAAATCGGCCATTTCTTTGGTCCAGGCTTGATGAATGGTACAATCTTCCCTTAAAAAGCCAAAGACAATTCCATCCGCACCATTTTCTAACAGCTGTTTGGCTTCCGCAAACATCAAATCTTTTTCCATTTTGTCATAACAGAAACCAGCTGGGCGCACCCGCACCATACACTGAACCTTTAAATCGGTTACTTTTTTTACCGCCTGCAAGGTTGCCAGGCTTGGTGTTAAACCACCTAAAGCTAAAGCACTATTTAATTCTACGCGTTTTGCCCCGCCTTTTTCTGCAGCCAAACAATCCGCCAAACTTCCTGTACATATTTCTAACATTTTTCTCACCGAAAAAAAGCGAGGCAAAGCTCTCTATTTTTGTTCCTTTTCATTATCAAAAGCAATTAATTTCGCAATAATTTCATCCACGATTTCCGATGCTGTCTTATGATCGGTATTCACAACGACATCGGCTATAGCTTGATACTTTTCTTTTCGCTTAGCCAAGAGTTGTTCAATGTAGTCCACATTCATATGGCCATTTAAGATGGGACGATCATTACTGTCTTTTACACGTTCTAAAATCACTTGAGGACTTGCTTCCAACAAGACAACCCGACCATTTTTCTTCATATGTTCGGTATTTTCATCACGCATGACAACCCCACCACCACAAGAAACAATGGATTGTTTAACTTTTTGCAGCTCAATTAAACAGTTACTCTCTAAATCACGGAAATAGGTTTCGCCATATGTATCAAAGATTTCTGGAATCGACATACCTTGTTTTTGGGCAATCATGTCATCCATTTCAATACGATTCATTTCCAACTTTTTCTCTAGTTCGCTGGCAACTGTCGTTTTCCCCGCACCCATAAAGCCAACCAAGAACACATTGTAGTCAAACAATGCCTTCGTTTGTACTTTACGTGAGTTCTTTATAATGTACTTAAAGATATCTAAAATTTCATCTTCAAACTCATTATCAGCTAATTTATCTTCTAAAACTTTTGTCTGTTTCGCTTCTTGTTCAGGTTCTAAAATAGGAATTCCAGCTGCTTTTTTATAGGCAATGATCTTTTGTACTTGTGCCATACGATCAATTAGTGCATCAATAATCCGATTATCACATTCACCAATCTTCGCACGTGCTTCCTCTAATTGATTCATAATTTAATCTCCTTGTAGTTTTCGATATTATATCATAGTTTTCCTTTTTGCATGTAGGCCTCTACAAGACTTGAATCCACAACTTGGCAACTTGTGGTTAAATAACTGGCAATGAAATAAGGTAGATGATGAGAATCAATATAAACCTTTCCAGTTCAAGCATATGACATTTTCACAAAAATCACTTTACGCTTTTCAAAAGGCCCAGAAACCGACTTTGATTTCTGGACCTTTCCCATTTCTTATAGACTAGCGTGTAATAATGATAATATCGTTTCTAAATCCTTTGCATTCATTTGACCAGGTGCAGAAGCCTTGTCAACGGCACCAAATGTTGCAGCTGATCCAAATACTTCTCCGCATAAACGGCTAATTAATCCAGTTGCGGCCATAGACATCGTAATGATGGGTCGATCCGCAAAGTTCGTTGCCATTTCTTCCGTTGCCGATAACAAGGTCAAAACATCAGCTTTACTTTGTGGCATTACAGCAATCTTCGGAATATCCGCACCTAGATCTTGCATTTTGCGAAGCCGGTATACAATATCCGATTGGGAAGGTGTCTTATCAAAGTCATGGTTTGAAGCTACAACTTTTACACCATATGCATGGGCTGCAGAAATCACTTCTTTGACATATGCATCGCCACAAAAGGCTTCCACATCGACTAAATCAACCAAACCCGTTGCCGCAATGTTTTTATTTAAAGCCACATAATCTTCAAGTTCAATGGCTTTTTCTCCCCCTTCTTTAGAAGTACGGAAAGTAAATAAGATAGGTGTATCTTTTAAGACTTTGCGTAAAGCCTGCGCACAATCTTGTACTCGGGCAAAATCGAATACCCCTTCAAACCAGTCCACACGCCATTCCACAATATCCATGGCAACGTCTTCAAAAGACTTTGCGGCAGCTAAAATTTCTTCCTTCGTCCGGCCAACAATTGGGACGATAATTTTTGGTAAGCCCGTACCAATTTCAACATTTTTTACTTTTACAGTATTCATAGTATCCCTCTATTTGATTCGTTCTCTTTTAGGTATGCCAACATTTTTGCATAACATATATTCACATATAAGACTAACACAACCCAGAAACAGTTAAAACAATATTCATAACCAATATGCCACTTGGTCTCATTTTACGCGCAACAATCAAGATTGTGTGGTGCATGCATACCGATTCCAATCATTCATGTCAGTTCATCTGCTATGTGCTCAACAACCAGTTTTACCATCAAACAAAAGGTTACATGACTGATATAAGGCTTCTTTTCTGCATATACGCAAGAAAGCCACTCCCATAGGAAGCAGCTTTCTAATCTTATTTACGTTTACGTCTTTGGCTTTCCATATCTTATTAACAAAAGACGCACTTGATTGTACGCCTTAAGGAACTCTTTCTACACTAGTAGATGAGATACGAATATTATAGCATTTAGGGAAATTATTAATTATAGGAAGGTAAATTACTATGGCAGAAATCAAACAAAATTTAGTAGATAAAAGCGTTGAAGCATTTATTATGGGACTAGAAATTTATAATATGCCAACAATTAAATATAGAATTGAAGGATTTAGTTTTTTATATGCAATGCATGGGAACTCATGTTAAAAGCTGAACTACTAAACCGAAATGAGAACATTTATTACAGCGATAAAGCTACACGTACTTTAAGCTTAGAACCAACAATTAAAAAAATATACTCGGATAAAAATACTAGAATCAGATTAAACTTAGAAAAAATAATAGAGCTTAGAAATATCAGCACTCATTTTATTACCGAAGACTACGAAGCAAAATACGCACCATTATTTCAAGCTTGCATTTTAAATTTTGTAAACGAAATCAAACGATTTCACAATATAGATATTTCAAAATACATTGCTCAAAATTTTTTAACTATCGCCACAAATTATGAGCTTTTGTCAAATGAACAAATCAGACTGAAATACCCTCCAGAAATTGCAGAACGCTTTATTCAACAATCTAATCAAATTGACGTATTAACGAAAGAATATGATTCTGATAAGTTTGCTATTCCGATTAAGCAAAATCTATATATAACAAAAAAGAAAGATGAAGCTGACTTTTTCGTTACAATGGCTAGTAAATCATCAAATAAAGTTGCAATCATCAAAGAGCTAAAAGATCCAGCAAACACTCATAAGTATACTTTTAACAATGTAATTACAGTTGTAAACAGCAGACTTTCTAAATCAAATATTAAACTTGGATACAAAAAAGGCTTTAACTCCTATGTTCTGAATTTATTTATAGAATTTTATGACATCAAAAATAATATCAAATATTCATATAAACATTCACTAGGAAATTCTACATCATATACATACTCCGAAAGATTGGTAAATTTCATCATTGAGGAAATAAAAAAGAATCCTGATGGATTCGTTGAAAGCTTGAAAAGATAAAAAGATAATAAAAAAACAGATCAACCCCAGGCACATAGGAATACTCGGTGATGAATTCACCTACCCCATTCTGGGACCCAGCGTTTACCCTTCACAAGTTGATCGGTACTTTTATTATACTTGGCTACATGCAGAAGTCGATTTTGCCGATAACAGAATTGAATAGAAAAAAGAGATAATATTATGACACTGGAAAACATAACCAGTGCAACACCGTTTAATGCGGTTGTAGAATAAAATATCTTAAAAAGTTGGCCAAAATGTGGCCACAAAAATAAAAAAGCCTTTATATAAAGGCTAAATTGGCTATTGGTGGAGGTGAGGAGAGTCAAATTTTACGTTTTATGGGTGGCTCAAAACTTCTAATATGCTTTATATAAAGTAAAACATAACTATGTGTTTCTATGTAAACATATGTGATTTTAATATTTTTAGGAATTTTTTAGGAATGAAAAAAAATCGGGATGACCGCTAAGGCCACCCCTTTTTTACTTGATAGAAAATAGTTGTTTATTCAACAATCGCCGTTTTTAGAAACGGTCAAAAACATTAACATAAAAATACAATAGAAAAATACCAATCCGCTAAATAATCACCATCTCTCAATGTGATTGCATCATTTTCCCAAGGTAAAATTTCATGATAACTGTTCCAGTTTTCCATCATGTTGTCGATAAAATCGTTGGTATTGCCACGTAAACGATATCTATCTAGATATTCGCTTTTTGAATTTTCAGTGTTTGATGGAAGGATAAAAGTATATTTAATACCTTTATCATGCAATTTGGTTCTAATCTCTTTGTGTGCAGAAATAAGTACATCATATCCTTGCTCATCCAAGTATTTAGCAGTTTCCGAGTATAATTCCCAATCTTTTTTAAATATAGAAGATTCTAAATCTATCACTTTATAGCTCTTTCTGGCTAATGTACTTTTTCCAATTCCTGCAAATCCACTAATAATCACTTCTTCTACCTCCTAGAACAATTCTTCCACAAGCTCGTAAGTTTTTTCAAAAACTGATGGCTTGCATGGATAAAACTCGCCATCTACGCCTTTTATGATGTAATCACCGTAAGTTGCGTAAATCACTCCTTCCAAGGTGTTAACATAAGCACCTTCTAAATATCCATCACGCCATGTTAGCGTAATATTGCCTTCGCCAAATTCAATGATTTTGTCACGATTTCGCATATTGAGCTGCATCGCCTCAATTACGATGGGCTTCTTCCGGTAGTGGAGCGCCAAATCAATCACCCGACTTTCCAAATACGCTCAATAGTTTTTTGAGAAGCCCGATCAAAGTTTTTAACATTCCACTTAATTCTTTTTTGTCGTCTGTAGGCTCTTTTTGTGGCTCTGATGGTTTTTCTTCTGACGGCTTGTCTACATTTACTTTATAGTGGTCAAAATCAACATACATCGCATTTTTGTCTAAGCCAATTCCAGTAGCCTTATCAATACTTGTATATTGGTGGATTGTACCTCTCTTTGAAGTATCACTGTTGTAATTGCCGTCATTTGAATCCCATTGAGCGACCCATTTATCATAGTCGTATAAATCAGTCAACCAATTATCGAACCACCATGTAGAACTGTATACACCAGTATACCATCCTGCGTCTTTGACAGCTTTGCAGAAAATCTGACATGACTTTAAGCATCGTTCTGCTGTAAGCACTCCATTTTTCTTTTTGTAATTGTCGGCATCTTCCATATCAAACCAAATTCCTAATGTAGGTTGATACTGTTCTGCTAATTTTAAGATATATTTAGCCTCTGCCAGTGCTTGATCATCGTTCAAAGCATAATCATAGCAATACAAGCCAAATGGGATTCCTAACCTATTGCATTCGTTTACCCATTGGGCAAGTTTCTTATCAGTGTATTCTCCATAGCACGCACGTATGATAGCAAAGTCATACTTGCTTAGATTCACGTCATCATTCAATTCACTGATATCAACGCCCCAATGCTTTACGTTTGACGTATCAATTTTATTTGTTGGCTCTACCTTTGGCGGTTGTGGCTTTGGCTTCGGAGCACTTGTTTCTTTGGCGCTAATAGTAGCCCAACGCTCAGAGTTGTAATCCTCTCCAGCACTAACTGCCACAAAGTAGCGATACTTGTTACCGTTCGGTTCGGTTTCAACCCATGAAATATAACGATGCCCATTCCCAATCCATTTCTGTGAATATTCAAGCTTTTTGCCAACTGGCAGCGTTTCTACAACAATTCCTGTAGGACTGTCACGTCTTTTATTGACCGCTTCCGTTAATATTGCTATACCTGTCTCATTGATCAATTGTGATTCTTTGTAGGCTTGTGATTCATCTTGTGTATTTGTGCCGCTCCATGCCTTAGGCCGGAAAGCTGTGTCATAAGTAGCACTATATGGTAACTTGCACAAGTTAAATGCACCGCCTGAACCGCCTTGATTCTGGCCAAAAAACCAACCATAACCACCGCCCGCATCACTATGGAAGATTGCCACATGTGAGCTTGGTGTAACTCCACAAACCTTGAATATAGCCACATCACCAGGCTTCATCACGGATACTTCAGTGAAGTAGTTTAAAATTCCATTTGTGTGCCTTTGTTCCCAAATGTCACGCACATAACCAGTGACTGTACAGTTGGACCACGGTACACCCAAATACCGACAGTACTCTGCATAACCATCCCAGCACTGTGCACCGTAGTAACCATCAACATCATAAGCACGGCCTAAGTGTGTATTGTAAAAGTCATTATAGCTTGGCATATACTACCCTTCTTTCTCTTCTAATTTGGTGATTCGCCCACATGCACTGTCCAGATCTTCTTCGATTTTCTCAAGACGGAAGTCATGCTCCATCTGCTTTTTTGTCATCTTCTCAATGTCTGATTTCATAGATCTAAGATCAAGTCTAGTTTCACCACTATCACGGCATAGCTGGTCTAGTTTTAGATTTGCTTTGACCACACCTTCGGCATCCGACTTGGAGTTGTTCTTGATCATGACCACCACATTGATGATCAAGACGACAAAGGTGGCCAAAGAAAACAGAAATTGGAAGGACATGCCATCCTTAGGCGTAATCATTCATCCACCTCAGGCAAGCCACCAAGGCTTGTAAGCAGTGATACCAGTCCCGCCAAAAGGCTTGCTGATAGCACTACTTTCCAATCTACTGATTCGATCACGGTACTAGCACCGATGGTACCTACTGCTGTTTGGCATACTGTCTTAATTGCACGGATAAGTGCCGCATCCCACCACTTTTTTGATTGTAATTGATTCATTGTTCTACCTCTACTTTCTTTACAACTAAATCACCGATTTTATAAACCTTATAAGTGACTCCATTTTCTTCGGTTGTTTCTGCTTTCACAAGGTTAAACACTTCCTCTTTCGCTTTCTGTAATTCTTCTGCTTCTTTTTGTTCTTGTTCTTTTTTCTTTTGATTTTCAATAAAAGTTTGATATTTATTTTCATCAAAATATACATTTAATGTTCCATCTTCGGCAAATTCTGCAACATATCCTTGGATTTTATCAAAATAAAAAGCAGAGTCTATTAATTCTGCTTCCGTTGGTGTTTGTGCTGTTTGAACCGAAGAAATACATTCAATTTCATCTTCTGTTTTATAAACGTAAATTTTCATATCTTACTCCTTTGTGTAATATACAGTTACATATGAGTCAACAAATTCATTAAACGCACCTGCGACAATTTTAATATAATCACCTCTTAATTGTAATGAAATTCCGTCATTTTCATTATCTTTATGACCTCTAGGTAAAACTACAAATTCAGGACTACCATTTACTGCTATGCCTTCCATTTTGACGACAGTAACTAGATTTTCTATTCCATGTGCTTTTTGTTTAGTTCCAGATGAAATTAAACCAGTTCTTACGGTTTTTTTGTAAATCGTTTTCCCATCAATCCATGTGGTATGCGTATCAATTTCTTTTTCTGAATAATTGCTGTATCTATTTAATGTGATTGTTGTATTTCCTTCTTCAACATTTGTTTTCCAACTTGCGATTGTTTGCTTCCAACTTGCGATTGTTTGCTTCCATTCTTCAATTTTTAGAAATCTTGTAACAATAGAATTTATGGATTGCATAACGTTATTTACTAACAATTTTATAGTTCCGTTAATTTCAAGTGTGTTTTCTTCATCGTTAGATTGTGCAAACAAAGCAACCGATTTTCCACTTGATCCAAAGTTAATCAATGTATAAGTTGGTGTAACTGTAACTATTTGCCATGAGTAATCGCTCATAAATTTATCTTTAACACCGAATGCAATTTCATACGTTGAAGTTGTAGATGTAAATAAATTACCTGCTTTGTAATCTTGTTCAAGAGTATAGTTGTTATCCCATGAATTAATCTTAGTCCATGAACTAGTACCGCTTGCTCGATACCGAATATAGAATGATGTTACATTCTTGTTCGATAAACTTGTAAAACCGACTTTAAAATGTAATAAAGCATATGTTCCACTTGATTCATCCACTGCATAACTTGAGTTAGCACGCTTTGCACTTACATTTGTAAGACTAGGTGGACTATATGTAGTTACACTTACTGAACCACTCTTAGTAGCAGTACGACCACGTGAATCTGTAACTGTGATTGTGTATGATAGCGTACCACTGTTTTGAATCGCTTGAGTTGTGAACGTGCTACCGCTATATGTTTGGCCATTGAATTTAGTCGATACTGATGTGATCGTTGAGCCTTGATTACCACTTGTAACAATCGAGAATTTTAACTTTGATTGACTCTGAACATATTGACCTATTCCTGCGCAAATTGAATTTGTATCAGATATTGATACATTTCCGATACTAGGAACGACACCACTTCTAACTTTGATAGTCGCATTTACCGACTTAGAACCAACTGATGTTGAAGCACTGAATGTTTCTAAAGTAAATGTTGCGATACCACTTGTTGAGCTGGGTAAGTTCTTTTCCCAATCGGTTGGAATTGTATAAGAAAAGCTAGGGGATGTTGTTCCACTAGCTATTGTTCCTAAATATGTTGTTGTTCCATTCCATGCGACATAAACTTTATGAGAAAAGTTACTTGAAGCACTTGTGCCATTGATTGTGATTGTATCACCACAATATAAACTTGGCTTATCAATAGAAGGACTTGTAGCACGTGGTATTGTCGTTAGCGTTAACGAGCCACTGCACGAACCACTTCTAGGTGCATAATATGCGGTACTACCACAACTAAACGATGCACTTGCACTGATTGATTTAGAACCATCTGCATTATGCGTTACTGTTGTATACCCATCCGCAATACCTACAGTTTGGCCACTACCAACCGATACAGTATGGTCGGCATCGTGCACAGTAGTACCATTTACAACAACTTTGTAATGCTCACTTAAACCTTGATGATTATGGTACTGTGTATTTGAACGAATGCCAACCCACCAATACACCCGTGATGTGTTGTTTTCAATAGAATAAGAATCTTCCCAACACTTTAGTATAAGAGAATATTTATTCTCATCACCTGCCGTGATTCGTATACTGCCACTAAATTCTGCCATTCAATCACCTACCTTATCTTTTTAAAGTCCAATGAGCCATTTGCTCTTGGCACAAATCCAAATGCACCAACTTTCAAAGACTGTGTGAATTGTCCATCTGTGATGTACATTGTTTGATCGTTTATATAAGTAACTTTCGCACCATTCTTTTGAATCGACCATTCTTGGTTTGTAATCTTAGTTTTAAATGCACTGTCTGATTTACCTAAAGTCAATGCATCATTATTAAAGCTCATGTAATTATTTACGTTATCTGTAGTTTGCTTTAATCCTTCAACACGACCATTCACACTGCTGATTTGACCATTCATTTCATTTTTAGCATCGGTCACGCTTCGATTAATTGACCACGTAAAATCGCTCTTAGTTTGGTTAAACTGAGTAGATACTTCTTCTTTATAATGATTCAAAGCCGAATTTGATACGTAAGTTTCGCTAACTTTCGCAGTAATTTCATTTGCCTTAGTCTCAATTGCAGACTGTCGCTCAGTGCGTTCTGTATTTATTGCATTGTCTACATCCTCAGGTGCAGGAGTCCAGTCGGTGGCTTTGTTACCTTCTTCAAGTTTTTCCCATTTAACTGAAACTGTTCCTTTTCCAAAATCACTAAACATTCTTGGAATAATTACTGAGCGTGCACTATTTCCACCTTTTGGAATTGTGTATGTAACCCAATACTTAGTTAATGTTGTAGATAAAGTAAAATCACATTTTCCATCTTTATTACCACTAACTTGTCCTTGGCTACCCACACAATGAGTAATATTTGATGGATCGTAAAAGTGTACTCGTATTATATCTCCTGCTACAGTTGATTTAGCCCAAAATGACAATGTATAAGTATCTCCATTTAAAGGAATAGAAGTAACCCAATTACATTGATCAACATAATTAGATGAAGGATATGAATATGTTTGTTCTACACTATGACTATTTTTTAATAAATTCCTACCGCCAATTTGCAAGTTATCAATCTTATTACTAGTTTCAGTAATCTTAGTAGCTTGTAATTTAATTGCATCTGCATTTTGCTCGATTTTAGTTGTATTTGAACTAACTTTATTCGTTAAATCTGCTAAATCTTCCTGAACTTGTTCTGCTTTGGCTTTTGCATCATCCGCCACTTCTTGAGCCGTTTTTGCATTATTGATTGCCGTAGTTGCGTTATCTTGAGCAGTAGTTGCATCAGATTGAGCTTTCTCCACTGCAGTTTCTGCGTTTGTTAAACGAGTTTGAGCTTTTGTGATTTCGCTCTCAGTCGCATCAACTCTACCAGTCACTGATTCTAGATTAGCTTTTGCATCCGCTAATTCTTGGTTAGCATTGTCTAAATTTAATTGAGCACTGTCTGCCTTTTGTTTAGCTTCATCTGCTAATGACTGAGCACTCTGTGCATTTGTAATTGCTTGACTAGCAGTTGATTGTGCTTGCGTTGCCTTTTTTGTTGCTTCAGTAATATCTAACTGAGCTTGAGTTGTATCTGATTGCAATCTTTCAATTGAACTTGCTTGAGTTGATATTGTATCTGCAGTTTGTTGAAACTTCGTGTTCATACTTCCTTCAAGTGTTGTTAAATCACTCTTAGAAGCATAATTTTGAGAAACTGTAGTCGACAGTTCACCGACTTTCTCTTCGATTTCAGTTGTTACCTCTGCATGAATAGATTTTGATTCAGTAGTTAAATCAACTTTTGTAGCATACGTTTCTTTTACAGTAGCAATTTCTCCTGCATTGGCATTTGCCTTATCAACTGCATCTTGAATTTGTTGCTTTGAATCATTGATATCACCTTTAATTGCATCAATCTGTTTCTGAGCATTACCAGTACTAGTATTTGCATCTTGTGCTAGTTGCTTAGCTTCACTTGATTGAGTATTCGCAGTATTAGCTAATTCATTCGCTTTACTTGCATCCGTTTGAGCTTGAGTTGCTTTATCAACTGCTTCTTTTGATTGCACATTTGCTTGAGATACTTGAGTATGAATCTCACCGATTTTCGCATCAATTTCATTCCATGTGTTATCAAATATAGCTTTCGTGTACTTGATTTCACTTGGATTAGCATACGTACATTTCCAACGTTTCCAAAGGAATTTATCTGATTGATAAACCACATTACCAACGAACCATTCACCACCAATTAATTCGGTTTGTGATGTTGAATAATAGAACTGTTCTTCGGCACTCACAAATGACTGACCATCTTCACCCTTGATTGCGCTCCATCTGTACTTAGTTGGGTCTTCAGAACCATACTGTTTTGAATCTGAATACTGGCCTATGAACTTTCTGTCTGAATCCGTTAAACTAAAATCAACACGACCATCTGAACTGTTGGCGTAGGCAATATGCACATATGCACTCGTTCCATTCTGACCGTCTTGTAGTCGCATTACAGTGACTTCTGCACTTGCTTTAAGTATTTCACCACTCATTGCTTTAAATCGGTATACGGCCTTTTCTGTGAAGTCTGAAGCACTAATTGTGATTGTTTGGCTTGTTGATATTTGCACATCATCTTTATACCAAATGATTGAATACTTAGATGTAATATCAACACCGTCGTCCTTTACCAATGCAGTCAATTTAGTTGAATCTGAATCATTTTTAAACAAAACTCCATTTGAAGACACGATCGAACCTTCATAAACTTTTTTCAACTCAATCATCTTGTTCATTTCTGAAATAAGAGCCGAACTAATCTGTGATCGTTTTTCTTCAAAGTTATCAAAGGTTGTTTTTGAATCAGATGGATTTGTGAAGCTCAATTCCTGCTCGGTGACACGTGCTTCTACGTATAAGATTGGAGTATACTCATCATCCTCAATCGTAAAGGTATCACCAATATTAGCATCAATATAGCCTTCAACATCATAGGATACCTCTGGCTCCATATGCTTTTTTAATTCGGCTTTTGCTTGTCCATACAAGGTATTAACATCTTCGGTCTCATAACTCCATATCTTTGCGATATAACGATCATTTTCTGATGAATTTAATAGCGATGGGAATCGATCTCTAGCTTGTGGCGCTAAAAGGTTTTCACCAGAAACTTGGAACTCGACATTGCCATTGGCATCATATTCCTTCTTACCATTTAAGCTGTTCAACGTTAGATTGTTCGAGCCCTTCGGCCGAATGGCTGTATAAAGTTCTGTAATATCTGATGTTTTTGTAATTCCTTGGATTTCTTTTCCATAACGAAGAATCTCTCCCGTTCGATTTTCTCCCAATCCCTGATGGTCATCATCATGCTCACGATAGACGTTGAGCACGATCCGATTCAGAGAATAGTCATCATTCAATTCTGTTACGAACTCAAGCTCGGCACTGAATACTGTTGCCAAAGAATACAACCTAGCCAGTACCGTTTCACTCCCTTCCCATTTGTTGGAAATTCTTTTATCAGATACTTCATTGACTCCGATATCAAAGCTCTTTTCATAATTAAAAGAATTGAGATAATCCTCAAAACTTTTTGATGTTCCCTCATAAGAGTCTACTTCTTCATTTAGCAATTCAAATACCAAGCCATAGGCTGTGATTTTTATCTCATCTTCATCTTTTTCAACTTCCATGATATTAAAGTAATAGCCTTGATCACCATATTTGAAAGATAAATGGTTTCCAACGACAAGAAAGGATGCGTCCTCATGGATAGAATCGGTTGTAAATTCCAACGTATAGGCTGCACCCTGTAGATAGGTATGCAAGGTATCATCCCAATAATGCAAAGTCTCATCAAGTGCATTGTCTAAAAAAGCGCACACTTGATCGTATGCGCTCAATATAGCAATTCTAGGTGTAGCAGTCATAACCATGCCTCCCTTATATAAGCCTGGATAGTAGGGTCGGTTTCTGTCCACTCTGAAACTTTGAACTTGATTTCAGATGCACCAGGATTAGCTTTAAAATATTGCGTTCCTAAGATCTCATCTTGTTGTCGATTCATACCATTGACATAGAATTTTCCTTTGTCTCCATCGATTGTAAGCACATCCCCACTACCAAAACGATTTGGGATGTCCTTCCATTTGTCGACATGCATTTTTTGAAAACTAAACTTATCAAATCCAAACAAGGACAAGCGTTTATTTCCTCCACGATTGCCCCATTGTTTACATGCAATCTGTACTTTCGCACACTTCATATCCTTGATCTCTGGAATATTAAACCATTCATAACCGCCCCAGTAAAAGAATCGAATCCTTTCACCTTCCTTGAGAACGTCACAATGGCCCCAATCGCTATACCATGGATTTTGTGTGTGTAAGTGATTCGTTTGATAAGTGAAGGTCTTTAGAACTCTTCCAGCATTTCCATCTGTTGGCTTGGCATTTGGATTATAGATGACCCATTCAAACTTACCGGTATTACCAACTGTATCGGTTTTATGCCAATTGCATCCACAAATCAGTTTATTGTCTGCCGTCAAAAAGTTGATGCACATTTCTCCTGTTTGGCCCATCAATCCGGCATAGAATACCCCGTGAAAGTAGGAATAGAAATTGACTGCTCCGTCACTGTCCCCATTTGAATCGGCGGGAAGGGTCAATGTTCGAAGCCCACCATTGGCATTTCCAACGATCTCACCTACAGTCCCAAAGCCGAGATAGGTTCGGCCTTCCCAGCTAAATGTTGCCAGTGTTCCTTTTGCACCATAATTTGGATGCATATAGTCTTTTCCTGTGGTGTCGTCTGGAGCATCAATAAAATCCGACAAATCTAAAAGTTGTTCATTTACTTGATATGTCTCGCCATCTGCCTCATCGATCTTTCCAAACTGCATCACACCATTCTCTGAAACAATGCCAAGATAGCCCGTTTCTGCATTAAGAGTTATTTCATAGTCAATATGAGCTTTCATACTGCCATCGTTTTCAATGGATACGATAAGCTCACCATCATCATTTTTTGTTGCTGTAAATTCCTTCAATGTCGTTGCGTATTTCTTTGGGTCTGTGCAATAGATATGGAATTCACTGGTAATTGCATTTGTTCCACCATCCGGACTTTCACCATCTATTTTTGTTCCGATGAAATACTTATCCGGTTCATCAGCAAATATGATCTGCACCTGTTCGGCATCCAGGATCTGATTCATTTTATTAAAGGCCAATCGGAAAGCAGCATTGTCTTTGGCAATCAGCTGATAGCCGATGGTAATGGTACGGGGTGGATAAGTCTTGCCGTAATAGACAGACCCATCAATTCCCGTGATTTCCTTTTCTTGAACCTCCGACTCCATCAGTTCACGTCCCGAAACGTAGAGGGTTTGATAGCCTGGTATCTCATCCTCTAAATACACACCGTTATACTTCATGGCCTCGGCTGGCAGTGCCTTACCGCCGGCCGGGCCTGTAGTGGTATCTACAAAGTTGTACATGACTATCTAACCCCCTTTATACGATCTTTTATCTTGGCTCTTGCAGAGCCCTCTTTATCAAAGTCATCATATGTGGCTTTGGCAAACTCACGTCCATTTACGTCTAATGGTACCTCGATGGTGTAGTGCACATCATGATAGTAACTGTAGTCGTCACTTAAAGATGCGTTGATACTGGCAAAGGCCATCTTAGGATTGGACAACTGCGGTATGTCAAGCAATCCGTAGGCGGCTTTATGCACCTTACTGTACATACCCTCGATTCCATTGACTAAACCCTGACCAAACCATAAACCATTTTGATATTGCACGCGCGATGGAGATCCAATCTTAGCCTTAGCCTGGATAGCTGCATCTGCTGCGGCTGCTAGTGCTGCGGCTGCTGCTTGGACTGCTCCGGTAGCGGCACGAAGACCATTAGCCAATCCCATACCAATCATCAATCCACAACTATATGCTCTGCCAGTTCCAGCGGACATTACGCTATAGATTGAAGACATGATACTAGAAGCTGTACTGATCGCAGCGCTACCACCACTCGCTAGGGCTCCGGTAAATGCCGACATAGCGCTTGAAGCAATGCCTGGCAATATACTTAGACCGCTTTGCACAGCTGATACGATGCTAGCACATCCTGCCGACATGGTTGATGCTGCCATTGCTGCACCAGTTGCGATAGCTCCAGAGAAGCCTGCCATAGCTGCAAAAGCTGCGGGTCCTACCATAGCCAAAGACGCACATGCCATTAAGGCCGCCGCTGCTATCGATGTTAATCCCGCGGTTGCGGACATTGCACTTGTTGATATTCCGGCCAATCCAGTCATGACTGTCATTGCGCAAGTGCTTAGCGTCATCATGCCGGTAGTAGCCATAACGATCATGGAGCTTACCATGCTTAGGCTAGTAGATAGCATGGTGGTCGCTGTACTAGCAGTAGTGACTGCTGTACTCAAAAGTGACATACTCGCTCTCATTGCAGTGATTTGTGCATTGACTACAGCGCATCCGGCTACCATTACAAGCATTCCTGTGCTCATAGCTAAGGACTGTGCGTTAAATGCCGTCATAGCTGCAGTTAGTGTTATAAATGCTGCGGGTAAGCTAGATAGTTGCCCGCTGATAGTTGTGCATGCGGTTCCGATGCTTGCCATAGCGGTTGCTGCTGTTGGCGCGCTGGTACCAATCGAAGACATAGCTGTGCTTAAATCTTGCATTCCTTCTCCAGCTGTTGCTAGCCCAGATGCACTCTTGCCGATTGCCGCGCAGCCTGCAGCGACTGCGGTAAGGCTTGCCGCCATATCCTTAAAATCGGTATTTGTAATCTTAACAACGCCACTCGCTAATTTATCAAAGCCTTTTCCAGCGTTAAGTGCTGCCTTACCGATCGAGTCGATAATGTTAGCCAGTGAGTCGAGTACGCCACTGATGGCATTGCCAATAGAGTCAATAATCTTGGACATACCGTCTGTTACGCTTGTTACAACGTCACTGACGGCCGTACCTAAAGATGTAACTACCTCAGAGATGCCTGAACAGGCTGTCTCGATAGCAGTACCGACAGATTCGAAAATGCCTGGCAGTAAGCTCAGTGCGCTGACGATACCGTTGACTACAATCTGTACGATCGGCGCTACCGAACTGATCACGTTAGCTACGCCATTAAGTACCATCTGCAGTCCCTCGCCCTGTGTACCAACTAAGGCAAGTGCAGCACCAAACATTAAGGCAGCTGCGCCAATAGCCAACCATGTAGTTGGTGGGATCATGGCCAACGCACTGCCTAAGCCTCTCAAGGCAATAGCGATACCCTCGCCAATACCTTTGGCAAGAGTAGCTAAGGCAGTACCAAGTGACTCAATCACCGGTGCCAGACCCTCTAGTACAGACTTGATGGCAGTACCGATAGATTCAATAACAGTGCCGACACCTTCTAAGGCTGATTTGATACCCTCACCAATACCTTTAGCAGCATCGGCAATGGCAGTCCCTACGGATTTAAATACATCCCCAACACCCTCTAAGGCTGTCTTTATGGATGTACCAACCGACTCAACGACACTGCCTACACCTTCCCATTTGGCCTTGATCTCGCTCGATATGTTTTTCAAATTTTTTGTTTCGACCGGATCGACTTGAGGCGTCTGTGATGGCTTCTTTGGATCCCTGCCACCTTTTATCTTTTTGTAAAGATCTTTGACAGTCTTTAAAGCGGACTTGGCGTTGCTTGTGAAATCTTTAATTTTTGACGTGGCCGATGATACAACCTTATATCCTGCATAGGCAGTAAAAAGGCCGGCTATCGCACCGGCAAAAGCATTGATCGTACCCTCGTCTAAACCAGCTATAAAATCTGCAATCTTATCGACTGCGATGCTTACTTGGTCAACAATCTCACCAAAGGCATGTGCAAACGTCTCTATAATTCCACTGTTTGATACAGCGGTCACCACGTTATTGATTGCGTCTTTGCACGAATTTAATGCCTCTTTGGCGGAGTCGATAGCTCCTGTCTCTTTAAATGCATTCCAGGCGTTGGTAACGATCGTCTTAAGCGTGTTAAATCCGCCTTTGATAGTTTCTACGGCATCCAATACCCCAGCGGTCAAAGCCTCCGTATCGATTTGACCAATAGCATCGATAATGCCTTGTACGGCCTGTATACCTACTTGATCTAGGGCCTGCCAAGCCGGCTGAAGTTTATTAGACAGTGTTTCGGCCATACCTTGTAGGGCTTGATCGGTTGATTTATACTGCATTGCCAAGTCTTTGAAGCCTTGACTATTTCCGACTTCTTTAACGGCATTGAAAAAGTCCTCAGTGGCCATAGTTCCATCTTGAATCTTGGCTTGCATTTCGGCCATTGACATACCCATCTGTTGTGCTACGGCAGCCATCCCTGCTGGCGTTTGTTCCAGCATCAACTTGTAATCCATCCAGGCAACATATGGTTTCGCCGCCATTTGCGTTCCCTGCTGACTCAAAGTCTTCATTGCCTGTAACGGGTTCGTGGCCGCTGCTGCTAAGCCACCAAATCCAGTGACCAACTTCTCACAGTCTTTTACTCCGACCGCTGCTAACTGGCTATAAGTTGAAGCCATATCAGATGCGCTATAGATTGTGGCTGTCGCGTATTCTTGCATGGCCGTCTTAGCATTATTGATTTCTTCTGAACTCTTGCCCAGTATGGATAAATTTCCTTCAAACGTCTTCCATGCAACATTCGAAGAGTTCATTTCACTGATCAATCCGCTTACACCATTTGTGAGCGAAGAAAAAGCTTGAGACCCGATACCCGTAAGGACACCAAATCCCAAGCCGCTTTTTACTCGATCTGACAGGCTTTGACATGTTTGCTCGGCCTGTTTCATCGTGGAGGTAAAGCCTTTATCGACTGCGGATAATATGGCCTTGACTGTGTAACTATCCATTTGTTATACCTCCTGTTTTCTATTTACGTAGTAATCACGCAAACGAGTAATTGTAGTAGGTTCATCTTTTTCAGACTTACCTTCGTTAAGAACCCTTTTAATTTCTTTTTTGTAGTTAAAGAAATCCTCAAAGTTTTTGTATCTCGGTCTTGCCCGTTTTCCCTTTCCTTTTTCAGCCTTGACAGCGAAATTAAGAAAAGCTTGCCAATGCGCCCATCTCTCTTTGTCAATCTGAGCTAATTCGACTGACTTCATGAGTAGTCGATACTCTTTTAACGTCAAATTATCCACTTGGTCGAGACTAGTAAAACCTAGATACCGAAAACAATTGAGTGCAATCTCTTCGTATAAGGCGTTCCAGTCTACTGGTTTTTCCCTTCTCGTTTTGCTTTTTCTTCTTCCAGCTTGTGAACTGTCTTCTTTGTACAGTTCGACGTCTTGAAAAAATCAATCACCTGTTCAAATAAGGCATCGATGTCTGTGCTTTCATCTTCCAAATAGCCATTGATGATACTTTCTGTCGCTTTCGGATTGCCGTCTGCCATCAACACCAATGCATCTCGTAAAGCGAGCACATCACCGTCCATGATGCCTCCCACCATTAACTGCAGACCTACGTCTACCCGGATTCCTTCATTGACCATAAATTGAGTTTTATTGGCCTTGGTCATAAAGCCAATACCAGCTTTAAAGCTGTAAACTTTATCCTTAATCGTTAATTCCATCGTTTGCATGATTCTTTCCTCCTATACAAAAATAAGGGGCCTTTTCAGGCCCTGCTTATACTATTTATGCACCTTCTCTAGCTGTATCTTTAAATACGTAAGATGCCAACTCTTGCTGCTCATCTGTTACCGTAGCGTACCCAGTAGCACCTGTTCCATTAGGACCATAAGTCATACTGATTTCTGTGGCGTCCTCTGCACTTGTGCTAAGAGTTAACTCCGTAACAAATCCTTGATAGTACGTGGCTTTGAATTTACCGACATTGTCCGAAGATCCTTCTTCGTCAAGGTTAACTTCCCACAACTCTACTACACTGCCATCGATTACGGCCTTTTTGATCTTATCGATCATATCGTCTCCTTTGGCCATGATCGATGTTAGGGAAATCTCCGTTTCAACGGCCCCCGGTGTACGGATAGGTCCGCTTTTAGTCTGCGTAATGTCCGCATCTCTGGATAAGCTGTTCTCATTTTCCGTCGAGAAAGCGATAGATTTCGCGTCTGTCGTTGTCGCATCGGACAGCATTCTGTATAAATAGATGATTCGTTTACCCTGTACTGCCTCAAGTGTTTCCGCGAAGCGCTGTAAATCAAATGGACGTAATTTCAGGGCTTTAAAATCTAACTTCTTCATTTTCGTTCCTCCTTAGAAACCTGTAAGTTTAAAACTAAAATCAATAACACCATGCAATAAAGGCGTCTCTGTCGTATCGTCATTTAAGATTCGCTGATCACTATAGTTCAAATTCCATTTATATGATTTTGTCTTTGTGATCTTAAACGCTACTCGTTTTATATCAAGCAACATCTTGGATACTGTACCCCGTTGACGGATGTTGTTATGCCAAACGTGTATCGTCTGACTGACATCGGCCAATATCGCATTTTTATAACCAAAATCATCAGTGATCTGGTTATCCGCCAAATATATAAAAGGGTATGGCGTATCTTTTGGCGGCAACGCACCGTCATAAACGTCATACCCTAGTTTTTTTAATTCGACCAACAAGGCCGAAAACAGTTCCTGTTGTGGGTCCATCATTTCACCAACTTTTCCATATCGGATTTAAACTGCTTCCCGACTTCTTGCAGAGCCGGTCGCATATAAGGCTGTGCCCCCATAAAGCGCGTACCGTACTCTACATAGCCGGCATAGTTTACTGTCGCTTCGCTTTCTGCCGTCAAGCCGGAATCTTTGATTTCAAGCATAATGCTTCTCTTCAAAACACCGGTATCGACAGGTGCTTTCTCCTGTGCACTTTGCTGTAAGCGAGATCCATTTTTCTTGATGACCGTCTTAACCGCCTCTTTTTTCATATTGTCCTGTAACTTGGCTGTCAGCTTTTCCATGCCTACTAATGAGATCCCTTTAGACATCATTGTGCCTCCGATACAATAAATGACTGTTTGACTCGTAATCGTCTTGTACGATCCACCCGATAGACTTTGTCACCAACACGGATATTGTCAAAGGTCTGATCAAAGTGATTTTGGATTGTTAAGGTCAAAGAACCCTGTCGGATATCACCGTAAACAAGCTTCATGGTCTCGGTCTGCGTATCCATGACCGAAGCCATGACCATTGTTTCGGATACTGAGTCAGCTCCGTAATTTCCTGTTGACTCATCGTACTCACCTTGCGTCAAACGCTGGAAATAGATAGGTGTATCGTATCTCATAAAAAGCGTATCCTACCTTTTGACTCGTCAACTTGTTTGTCTCGCCATGCCTGGATGTCGTCAGCAAAATCGGCAAAGTCATTGTCCTTAAAAGACCATGACTCTCCCTCTACAGAGTGTGATGTAGCGCCCTCTGAGCCGATACGGTTGTACCGTCTGACGGCAATCTCGACCTCGATATACTCTAACTCTTGTGGCACAACATCAACGCCCAAGAGAGCCTTTAAACGGCTCTCTGTAAGCGTAACGATCGTACTCAGCTGAGTGGAGTCCTCAGTCAACCCAAGCATGGATTTAATATCGTTAATTACCGCCATACGATATCACTCCTTACTCGGCAAATGTAGCTTTGGCAAAGTTAAAGGTTACAACAGACTCACCATCAACAATGACCTCAAAAGTATCGGTTTTAGTAACTCTAAAGACGTTCATGGATTCCCATGCGATGTCTTTTTTCGATTCCTCACCATTTTTCTTAAAGGTCATTTTAGTACCGGTCTTCGTGAGTTTGAATGGGAAGAAATAGCCTTCCTGTTCGGCCGGTACGGCCTCGTTGAACTGTGTATAATCGGTAACATGCTTTAAGGTACCGGTTACCGTACCATCAGCAAGCACCTTAACATCTTCCCCGATCAGCGAGCTTACTCGCTTGCCATATAGGGTCTGACCCTGAGTCGAGATCGTTAATACGTCAGACCCAATTATTCCCCCGAGATTGTACCTACGATAACGCCATCCAGTAATTCTGGGAAGAATACAACACCGGTCATGGCCAATGTCTCAACAGTGGCATTAGAACCTACTACATAGTGCGTCATACCGACCATGCCAGTAGAATCACCGGTCAAGTTGAAAGACTGTGCAACATCACCGGAAGATGCAGGTACGTAAGCACCGTTTAAGTTTTCTTTTGCAGTTGCGATCAGTTTACCTTTTGTCAAAGATGGCGTAACGACTACAGTACCCAATCCTAAGAAATCCTCGATATAAGACATACCAAAAGCAGTCTGCAAAGTGATTGGAGCCGTACCTAAGTAATCAGCCACATCATCGCTGGATACGAAATAAATCGGTGTGGCGTCCTGATCTACATAGAATTTTTTCAAGGCTCCCCAAGCAGCACTTAATGTAGTCTGCAAGTTAGTACCAGATGCCGTACCTGTACCCGTAGCTAACAGATCGTAGAAGTCTTTCTTGATTCCGCCCTGGATACCGGACAACAGTTTTTCATCCGTTTTGTTAACTGCCAAGGAACGACCAGAACGCTGAATAGCCTCGGCAGTTGTGGCCTTACGGAATTTCTTCAAAGTAAGGTCGATTGTTTTAGCAACTTTCTGATTGATCTTAGTCAGGTTGATGGTTTCACCTTCGGCTACCTGTGCAGGAGTACTTTCCTGAGTCATCTTGTAGATCTTGATAGACGTACCATTGGCCATTGGAATCATTTCTGTGATTCCTAATACTTGCTGCAACTCTGTGATGTTTGATGCCAAACGGCTGGCAAAGTCGATGGAAATAGCTGGTTCCAAATCGGTGGTAACGATTGTGTTAGTTGGCGCAGCAAAGCGCTGCAAATTAAATTTACGTAATTGTCGTTTTAAATATCTCATTTTCTTTTCCTCCTATTGTTGTGTTTTGAATAGATCCATATTTTCGTTGATTAAGCGTTGACGTTCACGTCTGTCTTTAACAGCAAGAATTTCCTCTTTTGTGATTTTCTTATTCGTGCTTCCAGCAGTTGGGGCTTTACCCTTTAGGCGCTCAGCAACGGCATCCTGTACCGCTTTTTCGAAAGCTGCTGCAAAAGAGTCCACCGCATTTTTAGTAGCTTCGGCATCGGTGCTGATTAGGTTCTTGATCAGATCATCGCTAACATTGATGTGTCTGTCGGCTAATAAGCCCCTTGCCGTTTTAGCCATCTCACCAAGCGCTCTCTCATTTTTGAGAGCCGCAAGTTCTTTCTGCATTTCCTTAAATTCATGAGCTCGTTTTTCCTCGTCGGACATAGTTCGCAGACGTTCAGCCTCACTTTTTTCTTTTTCCTCTTTGTCACGCTTTTTGTTGACTTCGGCGGCTTTACGTCGCAAGGCCCTCTGCATATCTTCCTCTGTGTATTTTGGGGTTTTGCTGTCTTCTGCTGGATCTGCTTGTCCATCTTCCGGGGCACCGTCGTTTGGATCACCGTTGTCTAGAGTTCCGTCGGAACCTGCATCTCCCTCATCGGCTAATCGCTGCAGATCAAAAGGTCTGCGCAAAGCAAAATTGTAAAATTTGATTCTATTCGTAGATTTCATGTTTTTATCCTCCTTGTTTATGGTCGTGAATAGATGCGACACGGGCTTGATATTAAGGACCTCAAGCTTAAGGTCACCACGTAGCTTTTATAGTCTGTCCACGTCTGGACATAAAAAAGACCCGGCTACATATCGCTCAGGTCGTGTTTTATAAATTTCGGTAATTTCCGGTAAGGTGGATCTTTCACCCTGATCAACTCCTTTTTCATTTTGCCACAAAAAATGCAGGTACATACTCTCACTTCCGTCCTGCATTGATTATCTCGATCAAAAAATACTTTTTGGACACTCTCGGCCCATTTATGACTGCACATTGTTAAAAATTCCTTACCAGTCCGATACTGACACGTAATCTGGGTATTGAGCTTCCACGCCTCTCACACCGATCCGGAAAATATCAATCGAGCTACCGGCCCACCCATCGACACGCTTTATCCTAGCCTTTGCTGGATTCTCGTACTCATACACCTCAGCAGAGGATAGCTGTAAAGCACTCATCAGTGTGTCAAACAAAGTAGATATTGCGCTGCAAACAATGTCCTTTCCTGGCTCTGCGTATTGAGCGTGGCCATCTATCGTGATCTCGCAATCCTCATCGGTCTGATGGATGCTAATGTGGATCATAACCGATCACCTCCATTCGGGCATAAAAAAAGCCACCCTTACGGCGGCTATTAGAATCTAAACACTTTTAATAATTTCTTTTAACTGCTTTTTTAGATTAGCGGCATTTATACAATACGGGTCATGCTGTACTATTGCATCGCACGCATCGTACCGATCCGCAAGCTCCCATATTCGTGACACAATAGTATTCTCGTCATTTCGATCATTGGGATCAGCAGAGTATTCCAAATCTTCCTCATGATCCACCCAAAATTGATCAACATAATCGCAATAACCAAGTGCGTCAAAATTATCGGCATGCAAAAACTTATTTGTTGTGTCTAAAAATTTTCTAAATTGCTCTGTCATAACTTCTTCACCCAGTCTTTCTTAATCGTTTTTCGAGGTACTATCGTTGTTAGATAGCCGTTGATATCGTCAATGACAATACCGATATTGTTATAAAACTTAACATATCTATGGGTCTCTAAATCGATATAGTTTACCGGCTTAGAGAGCGTGTCAAATATGTCATCCTTCGATTTAATCCTACCACTATTTAAGCGTCCCAACAACTGCTTGTTAAAATGTTCGGTGGATTGCCAACCCTTTTTTGCGAACTCTTCATGGCTCCGCAAAACTTTAATTTTAAATTCATCGTTGGTGTACTTATCTCTTAAGGTGATTCCAAAACCATTATGATAGACTGCGTTATTCTCTATACGTAATAATGACGATCGATTTGCATCTTTCCAATCCTGAAAATTAAGATGGTGCGCAGAATAGCTATCTAGCCACTCATTGTAATCGTCATCGTCCATATACGCCGACGTGCTGCATCTGCAATGGGGGTGCATGGGTGGCATATTGACGCCTGCATTAGCATTCTCAACCTTGAAGTGATGCCCGTCAATTTTACGGCACACCTCACAGGCTGTTCCTAGCGCTAAAAAGGTGTACTCATCAAACCCGTTACGTTTAAAAGACTGCATCTGCGCCTCTGTCTGTACTCTTGCCATCTCGGTCACAAGTAAGCGATTAGCCTGGCTTTTTGTGACATCGAAGATCTTACGGATCTGGGGAATAAAATCTCTAGGGTGTCTACCGGCAATCAGGGCATTTTGTAAGATGGTAGACAACTGATTTCTCAGAGAAGCCTGTTCGGCCCATATGCGGTCACTAAATGTAGCATTGTGAAAAGATGCGTTCACAATTGCTTTAGCAAGCTCCTTATTGTTCTGGATAGACTTACCTAAAATGCCGGCCTGTCTTTCAATCTCAGCCAATGTCCGGCCCTCTAATTGCTCAGCCATAAACTTCTCGATTTCATCTGATCCCGCACAAAGTTCAAGTCCAATCTGTGCTTTTAAAAGCTCCAGGCGATTGACTTTCATTGTCAAGTTATAGATACGCATTTCTTCATTGGCCTGGTCTGAGAAGTCCTTTTCTTTGTCATACTTCTTAGCTTTCTCAGCGTATGCCTCTATATCAAGCTTATTCGCTCTTCTTTTGGCCTCGGCCATGCTGATTCCCTCTTTATTAGCATATTTAGCATAAAAAGAGTAGATTTGATCACTGACCTCGGAAAGCATATTCTTGTAGATCCGTTCCAGATTTTTTCTGTACTCTCTTTCGTCCGTGATGTTGTGCTTCCTTTGCTCTTCTTCGCGCTCTCTCCAGTAGTCCTCGCTATTCTTCGACATCTACTTCATCCCCCGGCAAATGGTTTTCTTGTTCATCCGTAGGCTCAAAGTACTGAGCGATAACCTTATCTGTGTTTGCCTCGGCCTCAATCTTGTTCATTTCTGCCTTCACGTCATTCACAATCGACAATACGCTTAACTGTGTCTCTTGACTGACAATACCGCTCAACTGCTGGGCTATCTGTGCTTCTTCTTGTAGATTGACCGGGAAGTTTTGCGTGAATTTGTATTCGACTTTTAACCAGTCATCGGCTGCCATGTTGTTAATGGCGTTGCTAAAGATGACCTTGTATCGGCGGTTCATCCCAGATACAAACTTACGTTCTTTCGTTTTGGCCAAGTTGGACATGGACAGTAATTTGTACTTGAGAGCGATACCGCTTGACGTACCAAAGTTTTCATCGTTGATATTAGCGACCATCGAGTTCTGGAAGATCAGTCTTTCCAGGCGGTTGATTAAGTTCTCCTGTGTGGTGTCGGCGTTCGGCTTGTCCAAAAAATCCACCTCTACACCAGATAAGTCGTCTTTTTCCAGATTGATGATGCGATGATCTCGCACGCTTTTCAATTCTTCCTCGCTCAGCTTTGGCCCCAAGATCTTAAGATAGGCATCGGCAAAGTAGTCCACATCATTAGCCTTTTCGGAGATAGCCTTGTTATAGGCATTGATCATGGAGTAACAAGGCTCGAAAATCGACATACGCTCTTCGTTCTCGATAAATTCTGTAGCCGGAATGTCGCTAAAGCCATGCTCTTTCTCTTCGGTGAAATGGAGATTTCCCTTGTCCGTAAAAAAGTAGATCTTGGATGCATCTCTAACTTCGCCGTGGGTAAATCCCTCGGAATCCACTTTGTAGCTGACAAAATATCGAGGATTCTGCTGCACTGTCTCGTCATACACCATAAAGCCCTCAAGTGGATTTAGGTACGTAATGGCTACCTGGCTACTCTCATCGTTATAATAGACCTCATATCCTTTGCCGTAAATGCTACAGATCCTTGCCAATTCGGCGTTGTTGTCGTCCTGGTCATTGTACTGATCCAGTAAGTTAAGGTACTCGGCCACTCGCTCATCTTGGGAGTTGACTTTGATCGGTATACCAATAAAAAAACCGATCATGGTGTCAACAATGTACTTGGCAAAGTTGACCACGATTCGGTTGTCTGGTTTGTATTTCTCTTTGTCGGGTTGATGCAAAATTGGATAGTCCCCGATATACGCTTTTCGCAGCGTTTCGTAACGTGTGACACACAGCTTTTTGTGCTCAGCGATTAAATCCTGCAGCACCGCTATGCTCATCTCTTTGTCATCCGGTAGGGTAATGAGCTCATCCGGTCGGATGTAGCTGTTGAGCTTGTCCATACTAGATACCTCCTGTCAATATATTTAGCCTTGCTTTCGGCTTTCTCTCTTCCTCAATCGAGTACCTTAGCATGGCCATTGCGTCATCAAAAAAGTTGACCGGCTCATCCAAATACTCGTTAGTTTTGTCATTCTTTTTCCACTTCCACTGCTGGATCTCCTTGATCGTATTTAGGCAGCTTGGGTGGATATGGATTTTATGTAATTTAAGGTAGTCGATTTGCGCCCTTACACTGTTTGGCTCCTTTTTGACACCTTTGGCTTTGTATCCAGCTTTACGCCACATTTTGATGCGGTCGGGCTCTGCTGAGTCACACCACATCGTCAAAGACTTGTTAAAGCCTCTCTTGTTAGCCAGGTCAATCAACTCACCTGTATCTTTTTCAAACTCATAGATTTCTCGGCACAGGTAAAGCTCACCGTCCTTAAATCCAACCTCACCGATACAGTCGGCATGGTTGTATCCAAAGTCCTGCGAATTGACCATGTAGTCAAAACGATCCGGAGATGTGTCAAAGTCCTCAACCACATAGTTGGTCAAGATCAGTCCTCCAACCTCGCCCCACCAGCCAAGTCCGTAAATGCGGTAACCGTCCGGATCAACCTCTTTACGTCGCTCCATGCGTCGGTAATACGCATCATCGATAAAGCGATTGTCCTTATAGGTTGAGTGATGCGTAAATACATCCGGATCGGCACGATCGAAAAAGTGCTTTTTGATCCAGTGGCTCGAACTAACCGGGTTAAAGGTCAATCGTATTTGGTAAAACTGCCCTTCTGGCAACTCACCACGTAGACGGTCATCGATAATCTCAAAGTCGCTTTGCGTTAGCTCTGTGGCTTCCTCGATCCACACATCGGTAAGCTTACCTCGCTTTACGGCGATAGACTTTAGCTTTTCCCGTTGCTTTTCATCATTCACCCCACGGAAAAAGATCTGGTTGTGGTTGGCAATACACTCCAAGCGCATATCGCTCGAATTTATGTACCAGTACTTTTTGTAGCTCTCTCCAAACATACGAAAAATAGCACCCTGCAATTCGGCAAAGGTACTGTCTCGATTGGTAACGTCTGATTTTCGGACGCATAGCAAATTACGGCCTGGATCGGACATCAGACGTAGGATGTAGTGCTGGGCGGTGTCAACGGACTTGCCAGAACCGGCAGACCCTTTCATGACGATGTATCGTTTTTGGCTTTGGTCCGGATCTTTAAAAATCCGGTTAGCCTTAATCGTCAGATCCATAGTCCACCTTGATATTCAGTGTCATATCGCCGTCTATGGCCAAGCCATCTTTAAACATCCCATATCTTTTTCCTAGCAGTTCCGCCGCTCGGATACGGTCTTTTTCTTCCGGGTGCTTTTCAACGACAACCTGGTATCCGTCACCGTTGAGCTTTAGCACTTCCGACTTTGATTTACCACGCACCACAGAAGTGAGGTACTCCTCGATCTCCTTAATGTCAGCTGTATTCTTATCGTGTATCTCAGCTTGCTTTTTTTGGATGTACTCTCTGACATCCGGCCTTTTTAACAGCTTGGATGCGTTGGATCTCGCCGTCATATCTGACTTGCATGTCTTATACACACGTTTATAGGCCGCGCTGGCATTGAGCTCTTTGTCCTTTAAATATTCTTCGCAAAACAGCATCATTTTCTCGGTCATAGGCTACCTCCTTTCCGTCATGCCTGGTGCTGACTCGACCGCCAAAGATAGGAGAGCAAAAGAAGGCGTCGGTCAGCTGTTGACATCAAAAAAGGCCTACTAATAAGCCGGCCAATTTTTTAAAGTGTGTCGAAAATTAAGTTCGCTTTGCGGATAGTTCAGACATATTCGACATCGCGAGAAGTGCCTTTTTCTACTACCACATATAGAAAGAGAGGGCTCTTTTTATCTTACTTTTCGACACTATCACTTTAACACACTTGACAGCGTAGTTTACTACGCAGTGATGCGTTTGATCAAAACAATCATGCTTTGATACGGATTCTCGTAGTGGTGATCAATGGACAGGCGCTTGTACGATACTCCCCGGAAAAAGGCATCGGCAAAGTCCAGCTCTTGCCTTGTACAGACAAGCTTGAGTTTCGTATAGTAATCATCGGCCTCTTTCCGACGATCCACAAACTTATCTCGCTCTTTTATAAGTTCCGCCTCGTCTGTCATCAATCCAAGCACCAGTGATGACTTATCTGCGTGGCTCTGGACTTTTGGTAAGTCGCCGTGCCCCTGAGGGCAAGAGGGCTCCGATATAGTCCGGATCTCCTCATGCACTCTTTTCAGGTCGAGATCAATACCCTGGATGATCTTTTGATATCGTCTCAGGCTCTTGATCTCGTGGAGTATGTACTTTGCTTTATCGTCTGTCATTGGTTACCTCCTACGACGCTCCTACGACGGCGGTCAATCTTTTCTCTGTATCCTCGTATTTTTTCGAGCGTTTCATTCAGATGATCGATCTTGGTTTGTTGTCCAAAGCATTTACTTTTGAGCGCCTCGTATTCATCGACAAGTTGGTAATGCTCATCGACTAGCTGCCTCAAGTCCTCCGCCTGGTTTTTGACGTAAGAGGACTTGCGACTGTTACGCTCAAGCAGCTCAATGCAGTCGAGGTAATGACCCTTATTCATTCTTTCGGCCTCCCTTAGTGATCGTCTGGATCAAAGTCTGCATAATCACTACGATCACAAATGCTAGAAATACAATTAAGGCTATTAAGCCTAGACCTTTAACGGTCTCGATCAACATATCAATCATGATTCATCCACCCCATACTTTTGGCTGTAAAATAAATAGCCTCGATCTCTTTGGCGCTCAGTACCACGCTGTTGGCGCTCTCATCGGTAACAGCGACCTGTCGTCCCTGCATATCAAAGGTAATGGTCTGATGACCAACGGCCTTAAAATAGTTTTTGACCACGCCGACGATCTTGTTACTCCGGTATCCTAGCTTGTGCCAGAGGACGGCAGGATTGTATTTCCCGCCGCTCATTTTTGACTACCTCCGGCACTGCTGCCATAAGCATTTGCGATTGCTGTCATAGTTTCCGCCCACTGAACTAATAAACTTTTCATCCCGCTATTATCGATCAGCTGAAATCCGGCGTAATCAAACATCCTATGCAGCTTGTTACCCGATATAAACCTTTTAGCAATAGCAATCGCTACACCTTTTTCCGGATCAAATGGCTCATCCGTGTTACATTTTGCGACTGTCTTTGTTCCGTCGCTCCAAAGCACAATCGTGGCCGGGCCATTGACGATCAATTTTCGTGGCTTCGGCAAAGAATACGGAAGCCCTGTCTGTTTGTCGATAAAACTTATTTCGATTTGTCCCATTTTTATTCATCCTTTTTTATGCTGCTGGCATCATGGCGCTTTGATCGCCATATGCAAATTTAATAGTCAGATCCTGGATCAACCGCTCCACACCCTTGCTATCAAGATAGCCATTGGTAAATATCTCGGTATAGGTCTCGCCGTCAAACGAGTTTTTGACAAAGCGCGCCTCAAACGGATGATCCTTGTCGCCTCTTGTGAGGATCTTTGATCCTTTGGCCTTGTACCATACGATCAGCTCATAAGGGCCGTGGATCTTAAACCGCCATGAGGCAAGCACCGTATCGCCAAAAGTGCGGCAAGACTGGCTGCTCGGCTTAAAGCCGACGTCTAGCTTAGGCTCCATAACCCTGCACCTCCTCATCCAGCTCGTTTAGCAGATTAGCATCCTTTCTTTTTGATCCTCGCACCCAGTAAGGGCCGACTCGCGTATGCGCGTATCGTTGGTACTTGTGGGCGTTCCGCTCTGTATCGGTGTGACCGGACTGCGTGCCATCGGATTCAAATCCTGCACTTCCACCTTCTATCTGGGCTTGCAAGGTTGCAATCTCTTCACGCTTTTCCTTTATTTGATATGATATATTTCGAATACCTCTTAAATACTCTTTTGCGTCCATCTACTCACCACTTATTCGCGCCCGTGTCTTCAACCCTTGAAAGTTGATCCTGGCCACATCATTTGTTCCATTATACTTTCCGTAATGCGATAATCGCGAAAATATCTGATTCTTGCGGCATCCTAAATACTTGGCTGTCTCAGCCGCTTCACCAACAAAAATGCATGTCTCATTTTCATCGTACACAGCATGTAGTTTTTCTTCTTTCATAGCACTTTCTTCCCTCCGATCGCATCAAAAGCTTTAGACTGCTCGAATACCTTCTCGCATGATCTCATCGTCATATGGTGATCGATCACGTAATCGAGAATTTCCTGTTTGCCGAATTTCCGTATCGAATCCAAGCGCATCAGATCGGCCTTCGATATGCCATACTGGATACACAATCCTCCAAGCTCCATCTGTCTCTTAATGTTCTTGTCCTGGCTCTCATTCTTGTTTTTTGCACCGGATCCGATCGGCATTTTTCTCCTAGTATTCGGATTGGCGTACATGGCCTCCTCGATAGCATCGATGGTCCGCAAACTGTCAAGACAATTAATGGCCTTGATAAATTTACGCTTGGTCGCTCCTTTGACCTCTTTGCCTCTCTTTATCCGCTCATATGTTTCGGCCGGGATGGCCGCATAGCTGTATAACAGATGTTCTTTCAGTTCCGGATATTTTTCCAGGAACTCAAAAAGCACTTTCTGCTCTGGTGTTTTGGTCTTCGTCATGATTACACCTCCTCGAACCAGGCATTTTTAATGAAGCATTCTTATCGTTCATTTTTGCTTATTTTTTCGATCGTGATTGGAAATACTTTTACCGTAGAAGTTCCATATCCGAGATCTTCTTTGATGTAGTAATCCAAGCCATCATTTACGACTTCGCCAATTACTTCCTTCCCATCAAAGCTTTTTGCTTTGTACAATTCCTTTTTAGGATTCATCATTAGTGTCATTTTGTTCCTCCTTCAGTTTCATTTTCGAATCAATCCTTTTTGGTGTGAATTCGCATAAAAACAATCAATAAGTCTCAATTTTTGTTATCCTCAATCATCTTTCTAATATATTTTTTACAATTTTTTTCTTTCTAATCGATTGTTTGTATCGAAATATAAATTCCAGGTATTTCTGCCCAGAATTTTTCCACTACTTCTGACACCACCAATGCATCATCCTTCCAGTAATGGAGCCGTGTCATGCAGTCCTTGAGCATCTTCTGAAGGTTGTCTGTATCCGGCTTGGTATTTCTGTATTCACCATCACGATGCTTGCCTGTAATAGGAAAGCACCATTTGACCACCAGTTGGATACTCGTTGTGTATGGTTTCTCAGGAACAAACTTTGCAAGATGATCCATCAGATCTGCTCTTGCCTGTTTCACCTCAGGCGGATCATAGAAATATGGTCTGCCATTTCTGATGCCAACTTTATGTTCCTGAGCTGTAACGGTCGGTGGAATCATCGGCATAAAAAATTCAGCTTTCATTTTGTTCCACCAGAATTTCCAGATTTGTCACCATTTGCTTAAAAAGACATCCGGAAAATTCTTCATCGAAAAATTCACATTCTTCATATCGGCATTCCGTCAAACAATTATTGCCTGACATTACCGGACATATTTTTTTCATTTCCTTTTCTCCTCTCTTGCTTCGCGCGTACCCTGTTTGATACACGGGGATAGTGGGCCAGGAACTTCCACCTGGCCACTTCCCCCGTGTCAACAGGGTGGAACCGCCAGGTTATGTATATATACATACTGGTCACTTCCTTCCCCCGGAAGTCACCATAAATTTAAGGTCACTTCCCCCTGGTGGAAGTCATGGAACTGACCATGGTCACTTCCACTTATTTTTGGGTGGAACTAACCTAGGTCACTTCCACTTCCACTTCCACCTAAATTCGTTACTTCATAGACTGTTCCGTTATCAAATTTCAAGTAACTTTCTTCCTGTTTCAATCGGTTTTTCATACCCTTTGTTGTGATCCCGAAATGGTTCGCAAGCTCTGAAATAGTGACCGGCTCATGCGGATGCAATGACTGCAACATTCCGTATGCCTGTAATGTTGAAGCATGAATATCATAGCGTTTTGATCTTGCTTTTTTCATTCTCGCTTCTTTTCCTTTTTGATAAGCAGGCTTATAAGCGTCTGGCTGAACATCCTTTAAAATGCCTGTATGATCCCAATGATGCACCGGATAATCGAACCATAGATTGACCGGCTCAAAGCGTTTAAACTCGCGCAGCGTACCTTCAATGCGCCACGCTGTTCGTCCCTTAACTTTTTCCCTAACCTCTTTTAATTCCTCTGTGATCTGCTTGTATTGAGGTTTTAAAAGATCTCTACACCATTCCAGCATCTTGACCTGGCTGAACTGATCATCGATTGGTATCTGATCCTGAAGATCGTATTTTCGCAGCCATTCCATGCAGAACTTGCACACCGCTTTGTTTTCCTCCTGGTCTCGAACTGCATCCGATACTTCCAGCTCGATAAGGTCTAACAGTGCATCCGGATCTCGTGCAAAGACTCCCGAACCACTGGCACGGTCCATCGACCGCTTGCCACCCTGTGCACCCTTTGAGTGATGGTGACAGTAGATCACTGCACACCCTAATTCGGTGCATACCTTGTCAAATTGGTTGCAGAAATTGGCCATCTGATCTGCAGAGTTTTCGTCACCGGTAATGACCTTATAGATAGGATCAATGATAATCGCTATGTAGTTTTTTTTAGCGGCACGTCTGATCAATTTAGGTGCCAGTTGATCCATCGGTACGGACTTTCCACGAAGGTTCCAGATATCAATGTTTCCAATATTTTTAGGCTGTAAATGCATAGCTTTATACACATCCTCGAATCGATGCAGACAGGACGCTCTGTCCAGTTCCAAATTGACGTACATGACACGTCCCTGTTTGCAGTTCCATTCCAACCATTTCTCACCTTCAGCCATTGCGATAACAAGTTCGATCAGGGCAAACGATTTACCGGCCTTGGATGGCCCGGATATCAGCATCTTGTGGCCGCATCGCAGTACACCCTTGATCAGCTCCGGCGACAGTTTCGGCATATCATTCCAAACCTCGGCCAGATTCTCAGGATCCGGCAGATCGTCATTGACGGATTCGATCCATTCTTCCCATTCATTCCAGGATGACTTTCCGATGTTGGTATCAATAAGGTACTGCTTATTTTTTCCTCGTTTGATTCCCGGCATTCTGGACAGGCGGCTTGGATTCTTGTTCTGCTCATCAATGATTAAGCCGTTCTTTTTACAGATCTTATATAAATAATCGACGCGTTTTCGGTACTCTTTGTTATCGGCAGCATCCACCTTGACAATCGCATGGATGGACTTTCCGCCACTGTAAACCAAACAGGCTACCGGCAGCTCCAGCTCCCGTATTAGCGCATTTTGTTTGGCCAGATCCATATCGTCACATTCAACCAATGCATAGCGATATTCAGTAACGTTGGAGTTCTTGCAACCCTGGCCATCCAGCGGATTAAAGCGAATCCATGCACCGGCCTCCGGATCGTAGTCACCCATTACGGCACCGATATCGCCTTTACAGTTTCTTAAATCGGCAATCAGCTGACCTGCTGTCTTTTTATATGACCCTTGAGTTGGTACATGCTTACCGTCCTCATTGACCCAGCTTTTCGTGACATAGCCAACGATATCCTCATCGTTAAATAAGGTTTCCAGATATTTGATAAGATCGCTCACAGGTTTCCATCTGCGCCCGTCCGGCTGTTCAATAGGCAGCACTTCCACGTGCTCCGAATCGACCACTACATAGTCGTCTGAAATTTTATCATCCCAACCTAAAGCGACTGCTTCCTCCCGTACTGGTGGTTGGTAGCCACGCTCATACGCCATCTGATAAATGGTGCCGCCCGTGACGATACTGCCACCGTCTTCCCGAAAGGTTTCCCATTTCGATCCGCATTCACCGGGATGGTATCGAGCGGAGTCCCTTCGGCTCCACTCTTCCCAGTCCAATGCGCTGTATCCTTCATGCTTTAGTGCCATACCTACATTGACCCATTCTTGGTAATTTAATGTTGCCGGATCAATGTAGTACAACAGCTGCTTAATGTTACTTTCCATTCTCATTCTTCCTTTTATATGCTTATTAGACTGCTTCTGGTTTAAATTCGGCCGGCTTCACGCCTTGTGGAATTCTCCATCCACATGCTGCGATGCGGTCGATCATATTTCTAGCTGCATCAAACGGCCATGTTCCCACGTGTTGAAAGCCTCGACTCTCCAGGAATCGAATTTGTTTCGGTGTGGTTAAGCCTTCTTCTCGACGTTTATTCAGCCGATCCAGCAATAAATTTGCTTTCCCTGCATTATCAATTTCATCCGGGAAAATGCCATACTTTTCCAGTGCTTTTATTTGCTTGTCACTGGCTGGTGCCATCTCCCAACCAAAGGCTGGTACATAGCTCGATAGATCTTCTGCCTGTATCGACATTTCGAACTGTAAAGGATCCACCAGTTTACGCTTTCTCTTTTTCATGGCTGCCAACTGTTCAGCTAATTTCTCTTCACGTTCACGCTGTACGTCTTCACGAGCAGTCTGTTCGGCTTCTTCCAAGTCAATGGCCATTGGATCAATGGTTGCTTGTTTTTCCAAGTTCTCTGTCATCTTCTGTACCACTTCTTCACTGTCTGCAATAAGTGCTGCCGGATGACAAAGTTCATGCCTTTCTGTATGCCATAAGAAATCAAGCAGTAACAGATTCTCTTTACCCTCACAAAGCCTGGTCCCACGTCCTACCATCTGGCAGTATAGTGATCTTACTTTAGTCGGTCTTAACACGATCACACAGTCAACAGATGGGCAGTCCCATCCTTCTGTCAGCAGCATAGAATTGCAAAGCACGTTGTATTTTCCCTTGTCAAAATCATCGAGTATCTCTGCGCGGGCTTGCGTGGACCCATTACACTCGGCGGCGTGGAATCCTTCCGCGTTCAAGATATCTCTAAACTTTTGGGATGTTTTTACCAAAGGAAGAAAAACAACAGTCTTTCTGTCCATACAGTACTTTTTCATTTCTTGTGCGATTTGATGTAAGTAAGGATCTAAAGCGGTATCGATATCACTGACCTTGAAATCCCCGGCCTGTACGGCTACGTTCGAGAAATCGATCTTCAACGGTATGGTCATGGCTTTGATCGGGCTCAGATATCCCTCTTTGATGGCTTTTGGCAATGTGTATTCATAAGCCAGGGATTCGAAGAAGTTACCCAGATTGCGCATATCGCCTCTGTCTGGTGTTGCAGTTACTCCCAGTACTTTTGCCCCGGAGAAGTGCTCCATGACCTTCTGATAGCTGTTCGACAAAATGTGATGTGCTTCATCTACGATGATTGTGTCGAAATAATCTGAATCAAACTTCTTCAATCGGTTCTCGTTCTGTAAGCTCTGGACAGAGCCAACAACAATACGAAACCAGGATCCCAGGCAACTCTGTTCAGCTTTTTCCACCGCCGTATTGAGTCCGGTGGTCTTGGCAATCTTATCGCTGGCCTGTTCCAGCAACTCTCCACGATGGGCCATGATCAATACACGGTCACCGTGACGTACACATTCCTCGGCCACCTTTGCGAACACGATTGTCTTACCGCATCCGGTCGGCAGAACCAGGAGCGTTTTAGAATGACCCTGGTCCCATTCCCGAAAGATGGCGTCTTTAGCCTGTTGTTGATATGGTCTTAATTCCACCTAGAATCGACCACCTTGCCAACCTTGCTGCGGTTGTGTTGGTTGAGTCGTTGCCTGTTTTGACGGATCAACAAAGGATTTGATGTTGTTATATTCGTTGCCGTTATATTTACGGTGATTGATCACTACATATCCTGTTGCTCCCGGAACTTTTGACCAATCCATTTTGATACGCCCGTCTGGTAATGTCTGTGCACCGATGGCTCTGAAAAATGCAAACAACTGGCCATTGGTTGACAGTAGAAATAGCTTTTTATCGATATGTACATCTTCGCCATTGTGATTGATGACTAAATGTACATTGGCCACGTTACAAGGCGGCATTTTGTCTGTGCCATTATGCTGCTCACGATCAAAGCTATCTACACGGAATGGATAAGTTCCTTCCGGCAGTAAGGTAAAAGTCTTTTCTTCGACTTCATCATCCCATCCAAGAGCTGTTCCCTGATTGTTTGCAGGCTGTTGCGGTGCCTGCTGACCATATCCGTATTGATTTTGATAATCCATGTTTATTTCCTCCTATTTATTAAAACGGTAATGTTTTCTCTTTTATCATTTCGTAGACCTGATTCCATGCACCAATGAGTACTCCGTCGATAAAGTCTTTTGGATATTCTCTAACCGGCATGTCTTCCGGGAAATACCCTCGCATGGCCACGACCTTACGAATATCTTCTTCATAGACATCATTGGCTTTCATAAGATCCAGCAACGCTTTAGGGATTCCCTGATATTCCGGTGTATCCCAATCCGGTGTATCCCAAACCAACTGTTTTTGTACCGGTATGTCTTCCGGATCGATGATCCTTGGCGGCTCCTGATCCAAGCCATCTCGGATGTCCAAACCGCCGGTGTTATATGGCAGCGGATCCGGATCAACGGTTTGTTCAGCTACAGACTGTTGGACTTGTGTTTTTTGTGGCGATGCATCCGTAAACAAGTGAGCTATCTGGCCATAGTCAAAGTCCAGTTTGTCTGGCAGATCATCACGATTTTTAGCATCCCATGTAGCCGTGTGTGTGGTGTACATCACACGTTTTTGGCCACCCTGTCCTTTTGACTTTCCATCCTTGCTTTTGACAACGATGGTCTGATAGTTTGCAAACAGGATCATATCGGCCCATTCTTTGGCCATCGGAGCCGTCTTCTTCTCAAGTTTCAGTTCCCAACGGTCGTAGGTGCCCATCTCATCCGGCTGCTCAAATTTGGAGATCTTAGCATGAGCGGTAACAACAACATTGATACCGGCCTGTACAACATCTTCCAACCGATTCAGCAGTTGGCCAAAACGCTCAGCGAGATATGTGTATCCTTTTCCGTATCCGGCATCTTCTATGCCATTCCACCCTTTAGCCTGGCAAAGATCCCATGCACACATACGTTCAGCCCAGTCCAGCGTATCGATTACCAATGTCTTACACATCTTTTCCTGTGCCACTGTCATGACCTCATCGATCAGCATTGGCCAACTTGTCGGCGTCGGCATACGTTTGACATCCAGGTTACGGGTAGATCCTTCCGTATCGATAAAGAGAGGATCGGGAAAATGACTTGCGAAAGTCGATTTCCCTACACCTTCCGGCCCATACACCAATACCTTTCTGGCATGCGGAATTTTCCCGCCTGTGATTTCATATTTCATTAAAAACTACCTGCCTTCCATGTTGGCTGTTTCACTTCTTCAGCCTGGCTCTTGACGTAGCCATCCTCAATGATGATGCTGCATTCGGAGCCGGTTGATACTCTTGTGCCGATGATCTGCAGGCCTTCCTTTTCGGCCCATGTGCCAAATTCTTCCAAGGTTTCTGTGTCCATCTGTTCCAGTTTGTCAACAAGGATCATTCCACATTCTGGATTGAGCTTTCGAACAATAGAAGTGGCAACGATCAACTGTTCTGCAGAAGACATGTTGTCCCATTTCTGTCCTTTGTAGATCAATGCACTGTCTTCAATGGATAAGCCTTCGAGCGGCAGGTTGGCTCCTTTGAGAAGATCCAATTTATCCTTACTTACTTTTTTTAAGACAGCATCCTTGTTTTCCCATTCCAGTTCTGCTTGACGGGCATCTTCCTCGGCTTTCTGCTTGTCCAGGTTGGCACGTACTTTACGGTTGATTTCTTCGATTTCTTGCAGGTTGTTTTCCAATTCTTCCGTGGACTGATCCACAAGATCCATTGCATCTGTCTTAGCAATCGTTAAGTCTGTTAAAGCCTTATTTAACTCGTTTTGCTTTTCATTTAAGCGTTTCTCCAAGCTGGCCACTTCTTCGGTCAAGGTATGAACCTGGTATTCATACTGGTCCACCTTTTCACGCTTACGGGCATTCTCACCATTCTGCGCCAGGATAGCCTGCTGTTGGTTAATAAGTTCCTGCGGTGACACCAACTGTTCCGGCACACCGTCATAGTGCGCCTGTTCCTGAGCAAACTTTTTCTTTTGGTCGGCAATACGTCCGGCCATCAGTCTGTCCTGGTAGGCTTCCTTTTCCTGTCGTTCCAGCTCCATAAGTTGTGGTCCTACCCCAATGATCTGGAGCAAGATATTAGCTTTTTCTTTATCACTGGATGCCATAAACTTAGGTACATTCAACGCCAGCTTTTCGATAAAGCTATCCAGTAATGTCTGACCTGCTTTCTTTCCTGTTGTATCCGTTACCTTCAGGGCACTGTTTTTTCCTTTTCTTTCAACAACGATTCCGTTATTGAGCTCAATCTTCAGATGCGGTGGAATGACCGATTGATCATTCTGTGGCCTTGACGGTTTGAAATTATCACCACCTAATGCCCAGGCAATGGCATCCAGGACAGATGTCTTGCCCTGACCGTTTCGGCCGCCAATCACAGTCAATCCGTTTTGCGTAGGCTCGACCTTGATAGCTTTGATTCGTTTAACGTTTTCCAGTTCTAGCTGATTGATCTTTACTGTCATTCTGTTCTCCTTTTTTTCTTTCTATCGATGCGCCCCGATCTGCCGATGGTCGGTGATTGACTAGGGGAAGATTACATTGTTGCTACAGATGTTTTTTTGACCATCGACAGGTCGGAACACATCGAATTTGTGTTATAATGAGTACGGATACATAAATATCCGTCTTGTTTTTAGGCGCTAGCTTTGGTCGGTGAGCGCCTTTTCATATGCTCTTGTGATTTGCGCCTCCGTCAATCCGAGATACTTGATCAGTCGGCTTGTAAGTATCATGTTTCCGTCCAGGTTATCGATCCCCTGTGATTTCGTATCCGCTCTTATGCTAATCAGGATCTTCTTTGCCTTTGCTTTGCCGCAAGGAACGAATTTAGCAATATCGGATTGATTCATAAATCCCCTCTGCATCAGGGCATACCGTGTTGATGCAAGTTCCTTCATACTTGGCGTGATCATCCTCATACTTCCCCTCCTTTGTTTATAATTGCTCTGTAATGTCTCGGATCATCGCGATGCCGCTATCGAAATTGACACGAATCTTTTTCTTATAGCCATTTTGAAATTCAGCCACTACGATTTCATCATCATCCATCTTGGTGTATTTAAGACTGATAAGATCGTATAAGCGTCGTGTCTTTTTTAGTGCTAATAGAAGCGCGTCACAGATTGCTTGTTTGTCTTCTCTCATTCCGATTGCCTCCTTTCTATCCTCCTAAAAGGCCAGCCACAATCACGCATAGAACGAGCCCAGTAATAAATATGGCGGTCTCTCGCTTGTCTTTTGCGTCTCGGATCTGCTTTTGCCTGATGGCATCTTGAGCCATACGGTCGTCAATCTCTTTTTGGATCTGATGCGCGTTGATCATCTTCATAAATTCATAGTCCATATAAGTTATTCCTCCTTTCGAATAAACGTTGCTAGAATAATCAATTGACAAATTAAAGTACATAAATTGAGTATTACTGTTAGCCCCATTCTTTTCCCCTTTCTAATCTGTTTGATGTCTTGCTCATTCCTTTTCTTTTTTAGTCATGTTCTCAATCCCCTTTCGTTATGCTGTTGGCATACTTCTTTTTGCTCCGTTCCGTTGTATAATGCCTGCGGAAAGGAGAGTTTAAATTTTGCAAATAAATACTGAACTTTTAGCTTTGGTTATAGGTGTTGTCGCTTTGATAAGCCCTGTTGTTACTTCCTTGATCAACTGTTATTTTCAATTCAAGGTCAAAAAGATAGATAAGGAAGAACAAGTTTTTAATTCTAAGATCAAACACATTGAGGATATTTTTATTGGATACCTGTCTTCTGTCGGTAAAGTAGCGGCGACCTCAACTTTTGGTGACTTAGCAGATTATGGGAAATATTACCCTTTGATTTTGCTTTACATTCCAGTTGACAAAAGAGAGGTTTTCCAGAATCTAGACGCCGATATCTTGGTTGATCGCAACATCCAAGGCGTTAACGATAAGTACAATCAAGTGGTTGATATTATCGACTCTGAATTGCAAAAGCTGTATAAAGCAAACAGATAATCAAAGCCCATACTGGATACCAATGCCACGGATATCCGGTTTTTTTATTTAGACAAGCCATGACAAGAGTTCCAAACAACCCGATCGACCAAATTAATATCAAGTCCATACCTACCTCCTACCTTCTTGACTCGCTTGATTGGCAGATCGTCAAACTTAGGTATGGGTATTCTTTCGGTGTTAACGAATTGATATCGGTCAACGGTATCCCTAAAAATTGTTTTTTCTTCATTGGAAGCTCCTTTCTTTATTGTTTACTGTCAGTAACCTCTTGGCTAAAAAAAATAGGATCTCCCGGCGGTAAGTCTAGTAGCTGAGATAGCTTGAAAATTTCACTTGCTGTAAACTCTGTTTGGTTATGGAGCTTTCGATACAGTGTCATTTCTGAGATTCCAAGTTCTTCTGCCACGGATGCGCGAGAGTATCCTTTTTTCTTTATTGCTGCTTCCAGTAAATAAGTGTCTGTCATTTTTCATCACCTCCTGTTTACTTTCAGTAACATCATACCACTTGTTTACTTAAAGTCAACATAAAAGTTATTTGTTTTTCATTTTTGTTGTTTTATGATAACAAAAATGATATATTATACTCGTAAAGAATAAAGGTGATAGTATGATGGATTTGTACATTAAAATAAAGCAGCTAAGAGAAAAAAGGGGGTTGTCTCAGCAAGAATTAGCAGAGATGACCGGCTATTCAAACAGATCAGCAATTGCAAGAATAGAAAATGGTTCTATCGATATACCTCAGTCTAAGATAATGGCATTCTGTAAAGCGTTAAAAACTACACCCGAATACTTAATGAGCCCTCTTGAAAAAATAATAAACATTGTAAAGATTCCTCTTTACGATCATATATCCTGTGGGACGGGTATGTTTGTAGATGAGCAACCAGAAGATTATATCGCTGTTCCCGACAAATATTTAAAGGCAGGTGTCGAATATTTTGCTAATACCGCTCACGGTGATAGCATGGTTGGGAAAGGTATCAAAGATGGGGATGTACTCGTTTTTGAAAAAGTAAGCCATTTGGAAAATGGGCAGATTGGAGCTTTTTGTATTGATAACGAATCCGCTTATTGCAAGATTTACAGATGTCTACCTAATGGCATGATCATGCTAGAATCGGCCAACGATAAATACGACCCTATTATGGTAGATGTAGCCAACGAGTGCTTTAGGATAATCGGCAAGTATAAATTTAAGTTTTCGGTGGAACAGTAAGGAGTTAGCTTATGGCAGAAGTAGTAATAATCATAATAATACTTGCTGTTATATTGACCATTTTAAGCAATCCAATTGTCTGGATCGTTGGGGGATTGATTATAGTAGGGCTGATTATTTATAAAACTAGCGGAGATCAAAAAACAGAAATTAAGCCAAAAGCTAATGAAAATAAAGAAGTTAAGAATGACAGCACCGATCAACCTATTGAGGTGAAAGAAGATATAGCCTACAGAAAATGGATAGATACCTATGAAAATCATGAGCTTGGCTTTGACGAGTGGGCGAAAAAACATAACATCAAAATAATACCCTCAGATTTTGAGAACTATCAAAAAGAGATAGGCGATCTCGGAACTGAATACAGTCAGCTATTAGAGAAGTTAGAGAAATGCTGGTCTGAGCTTTATAACAAAAAAGACTATCAGGGGCCACTAGCCAAAATCGTTGAGGATCTGTGCACTCAGGGTATTTTGAACTATATGGATATCGCTCAAATAGAAATGAAATATGGCTACTTACCACCACAAAACTGTCCTCCTTACAGGAGATTGGCTATGTTATACGAGAGACAGGGAAACTATGAAAAAGCAATCGCCGTATGTCGGCAAACACTTTGTCAATATGTCAATATTGATGATGCTAGTAAGCGTATGTTGAGACTTATGAAAAAGATCAATGTCACGCCAAACGAAAAAGATTTACAACTCATCGAAGAGGCAAAAGAGATAACCGGGATAGAAAGAAAAATTAGACCGTGACTAAAGAGTAAACAAGTAAATAAAAAATCAATCAAGAATTTTAGAGTAAGTATAAAGAGAATTGTTTGCCCTATGATTGATAAAAACACTAAAAAACCGATTATTCTGACAGCAGACGAGCAGAGCAGATTGAATAAAGAGTTTGAAGATTATTTCTTAAAGTAAGTCTATCTAAGTCTATCTGACACCTAAATGCTTTTAGTTGACTCTAAATCGATAATTGTGGTACTATACGAATGTAACTACGGTTATCCACTGTAAGTGGTAATTTTGGAGGACTTCATAAAAGCACTAGGTAAAACTAGTGCTTTTATGCTTTTATAGGAATAATAACATTATGCTACCAGCATAACAAAGAAACCCTTTGACGGGTTATTATAAAAATTAAAACATGCAGATAAGGAGGCATTGATTATGAAAAAAGTATTTGCAGCGATGCTCGCCGGGGCTTTGATCCTGACAGCGTGTGGAGGTGGAGAGAGACCAGAGGAAGATGTAAACAAGGTTGAACTATCCGAGGAAGACAAGGCGTTAGAGAGTCTCGCCATAAATAGAGGTATGCTTTACACGGAGGCCAAATCTATCATTGAAAAAAATGGATACAAAGCATCTTATATCTATGGGGGAGAAGACTGGGGAGAAGTTTTGGATCTCTATCCAGAAGAAGAACTTGCAGAGTATTTAGTAAGGGGAATCGAAGATATTGATCCGGAGGATAAAACCATTACAGTCGAACTAGATACAAAAACAAATGTTGCCTACGCTGAAGCTGAACAAGCATTAAACGAAAAGCTGAATCAGACTAGTGCTCTAATCGCTGTTAAGGAATACGGGCAACGTCAGTATGGTGATGACTTTGATTTGCACTATATGATGGGCCTTAATGACGCCTCTGCTAAAGATGAAAATACATGGTCATTTAAAATCGAAGCAGAACTAGACGATGAAAATAAAACTGTCGATGCTGAGGTTACGGGGACTACAGATAGCCCAGAAGTGATTTCTTTTGATATGTATTAAAGCTTAATAAAAAAATCCCCAGTGTTACCAGCACCAAGGGATTGTTTGGATGTGTTACCAGCACATCCGGGATACATAAAAAGAATGACTCGCAATCATTTAACTTTTTATGTACCCATTTTATCAAATTTTCATAAAAATAGAAAGGAATGAGTACTATGGCAGTTTATAAGGTTAAGAATGGATGGTGCTATAAGGGCCGTATTCCGGTCCCTTTTCAAAGAGGCAAATACAAGGATTATTATAAATCCGGGTTTAAGAAAAAGTCGGATGCCATTAAGGCAGAACAGGCTTTCCGCGATGGTTACTCGACCAACATGGGGGGCCTTACGCTCGAGCAGATCGTGATCATGTATCACGAAAGCTATCGGATGCAGAACGTGAAGGAATCAACATTGATCGGGGACGAATCGTATTATAGACATCATATCAAGCCTATTCTTGGCCATTACAGGCTTCATGACATCACGCCTCAGGCCGTCGAACGATGGAAGTTATACATGATCGATAAACCTAAAGCTGATAATAGAAAAAACGGTAATACCCACTATTCTGCCTCTTCCGTCAATCACGCAAAGAATGTCCTTAGCAAATATCTATCCTATGCCGTGAGACTTGGGTACATACCTTATAACCCATGCCACAATGTTCCTGGGTATACGAACAAGGAAGAAATAAAAAATGATAGGCCCGTTAATTTCTGGGAAGTTGATGAGTTCCAAAAATTCATCCAATGCGTAGATAATGATAGATACAATGATACTTTTACATTTCTTTTTTATACGGGCCTTAGAGAATCAGAAATGTTCGCTCTGCAATGGAAGGACATAGATTTTATCGGGCAGACCGTGAGCATAACAAAATCGATCACATCAAAAACAGCAGATCATGCCTGGAAGCTTACGACACCAAAAAACAAACAATCTATACGTACCATCGACTTGCCAAATTCAGTTAACGATATGCTTCAAAAAAGGTTTGAGCACGAAAAGAATAAAGACGGCTTCAATATGGACTACTTTGTTTTTAGCGATGTACGACCGATGAGCCGCAGTGATCTGGCGCGCAAGCTCGACATGTATATAAGGGAATCGGGAGTGAAGCGTATCACGCCACACGGCTTCCGTCACAGTCACGCTTCTTTCCTTATAATGAATGGCGTCGATGACAGTTTGATAGCCGAGCGCCTTGGCCATACGGTCGCAGAACTCAGGAAGACATACGCCCATATTTACAAATCGATGAGACAAGACATGAAATCTTTGCTGGATGAAAAATGCAGTTTTTAGGAAAAATTAGGAATTTTTTAGGAATTTAAGTGACAAATATAAGAAAAGCCCTTTATATAAAGGGCTTTATTTCCTTTGGTGGAGGTGAGGAGAGTCGAACTCCTGTCTAAGCAAAGTCCCACGATACAACGTTTACAGCTTTTTCCATCAAAATAATCAATGGAATTGGATGGAAACAATTCATCATTGATGGGATTCTAGGTATTTCATAAATGGTAGCGAATCAATACCATCTACTAGTCTCTTAGTTTTTCACGCAATATTGATAAAGAGATCGAAGATCAATAAAGGGGCTGCAAGTCAAACGTAGACTCTAATTAAGCAGCAAAAGCCATGCTTTGGTTTGCACCAAAGATGTTAGCTAATTTATTTTTAGCAGTTAATTTGATTTTGGTTATAACGCGTTCCTTCGCGGCTGTGGTTCTATCCAAACATTTACTCATCGAATACCAAAAACACCCCCAAGATGCTATAGTATATCATCCTAGTATTGGTTTTTCAACGCCTTTTGAATTTCCCTTTGCGCATCTCGTGCTTTACTTGCTTCCCGCTTATCATGTAAATTCTTACCCTTGGCAAGCGCAATTTCCAGCTTTGCTAAACCTTTGCTTAAATATAGCGATACCGGTACTACCGTATATCCTTTGATTCGCGTATATTGATCCAGCTTTAAGATCTCATTTTTATGCAACAATAAACGCCGATCTCTGGTTTCGTCATGATTAAAGCGATTTCCAAATTCATAAGGGGCAATATGCATTCCCTTAATCAAAGCCTGTCCATCACGAATACTAATATAACTATCTTTCAATTGTATTTTTCCTAAACGAATACTTTTAATTTCGGTTCCCTTTAGTTCAAGACCCGCCTCAAAGCGATCATAGAGTTCATATTCATGACGAGCTTTCCGGTTTTCTACAATAATTTTTCTTTGACTCATTTTAAGACAACCTTGACTCCTTTCACGTTCTTCATAACATCCTTCACATAGTTTTGAACATATTTCTTTGATAAATCCTGACCTTCAGAAACAGTCACTTCATGACTTTGGGCCAAGGTATTATTCCATTCTTTTATCGTATAAAGAGCATAGTTATTATAACTGGCATCATAATAAGTAATAGTCGGAATAAATTCCGCCTTGCTAATTCTTGCTTTTTTCGTTTTAAAATTGTAAGAACATTTAAAACGAGCCATACCACCAATCATATTTTCATTGTCATTTTGGGCACTAATCAAATTACCTAAAGAATAGTAACATAAAGTATCTTGTTTCTTACCATGAATCCATTCTACCGGTTCGATTACATGAGGATGCGTTCCAATAATTGCTTCTACACCCAGCTCATTTAATAGCTTGGCATATTTTTCTTGTTCTGCATTTTGTTTGGTATGGTATTCCGTTCCCCAATGCATAGATACAATTTGTACATCACTTACTTTGTTCAATTTCTTCATGTCCGAACGAATCTTCTTTTCACTGATTTTATTCACCATCCACTTGGTATCTGGATCTCCACTTGGTTCAGATTCAAAGCCATAGGCATAACTCGCTAAACCAACTTTGATGCCATTAACATTAATTACGGTTGGTTTCTCAGCCGCTTTTTTCGAAGCATAAGCCCCGGTAATTGTTACGTTTGGTTCATGTTTCTTTAAGTACTCTAACTCTGTCAAAACACCTAGAGTTCCCCGATCATAGGTATGATTGCTACAAAGGCTAAACCAGTTGAACCCAGCCTTGGCAACCGCATCATTGAATTCCGCCGGACCATTAAAAGAAGGATAACCATCCAAAGTTAGACCATTTTCCGTCCCCGCACAAATCGTTTCATAATTAATATAGTTAATATCTTCTTTTGTATACTTTTTCATGTTGGTGTAGATATCGTTGTAATCAATATCTTTCATCGAATAATCGTTGTTATGAAAGATAACATCATGCAGTAAATTATCACCTACACCCATAAAAGTAAAAGAGGCCGTATCATCTTTTTTTGCTGTCGTTTCTGTCTTTTGTGATTCTTTCGGCTTTTTTTCGGTACTAGGAAATACTTTATTAGCCCCAAAACCAAATAAACACATAGCTAAAAAGAGGAGTCCCCAGGTTCTCATTAATCGATTCATACCATAAGTATACCATACTATCTTCTAGAGCTTAAGGAACAAAAAGCTCTATTTTGTCTATCTATCAAATACATATGAATGTAATTTATGAACATTTTTCTTGCATTTCTCTTTGAAGCTCGTATAATAGGAGTCAGTCACGAAAGGAAATGAAATACAATGACACGAGTTTATAACTTTGCAGCAGGGCCAGCTGCCATTCCTGAATGGGTATTAAAAAAGGCACAAAATGAAATGTTAGATTATCACGGATCAGGTATGTCCGTTATGGAAATGTCCCATCGTTCCAGTGAATTTCAAGATATTATTGATACAACCGAAGCACGTTTACGTCGCTTAATGAATATTCCCGAAGAATATGATGTACTCTTCTTACAAGGTGGTGGTTCCCTTCAATTCTTAATGGTTCCACTAAACCTCATGAAAAAGAAAGCCGATGTAATCAACACCGGCCAATGGACAAAGAAAGCCATTAAAGAAACCAAGAAAATTGGTGAATGTAACGTTGTTGCATCTAGTGAAGAAGCAACCTTCACCTATATTCCAAAAATCAAACAAGAAGATTTATCCGAAGATAGTGATTATGTTTATATCTGTGAGAACAACACCATCTATGGAACAAAGTACAAAGAATTACCTCCTCATGAAGGAAAATTATTAGTTGCAGACTTATCCAGCTGCATTTGTTCCGAACCAATTGATGTCTCAAAATACGATTTAATCTTTGCGGGTGCGCAAAAGAATATGGGACCTGCTGGTGTCACCATCGTTATTTTGAAAAAAGAATTATTGGATCGCGCTGATCAAGATAAACTACCTAGCATGTTATCGTATAAAGTTCATGCTGATAAAGGTTCCATGTTCAATACGCCACCTACTTGGGCCATCTACATGGTTGGTCTAACTTGCCAATGGTTAGAAGAAGTCATTGGTGGCCTAGATAAAATGCAAGAAATCAACTTGAAGAAAGCCAATATGCTCTATGACTACATTGACCAATCCAAGTTATATAAGAACAATGTCGCAAAAGAAGATCGTTCCTATATGAACGTACCATTTGTGACAGGCGACCCAGAATTAGATAAGAAATTTGTTGCCGAAGCCAAAGAAGCTGGCATCGTAAACATTAAAGGTCACCGTACCGTTGGTGGTATGCGTGCAAGTATCTATAATGCCTGCACCGTTGAAGCCGTTGAATACTTAATTAACTTCATGAAAAAATTCGAAGAGGAGAATCTAAAATAATGTATAAAATTAAACTCTACAATAATATTGCGAAAGTTGGCTTAGACCAATTCACAGACCAATATGAAGTAGGCGAAGACACGCAAGACGAAGATGCCATTGTCGTGCGTAGCGCCAATCTTCATGAATTAGATTATGGAAAAAATTTAAAAGCCATTGCCCGTGCTGGAGCCGGTGTCAATAACATTGACATTCCAACTTGTACCAAAAAAGGGATTGCCGTCTTCAATACACCAGGAGCCAATGCCAATGCCGTAAAAGAATTAGTCTTTGCGAGTATGTTATTGGCCAGTCGAGATATTTATCACGCTATTGAGTGGGCAAAAACCCAAACCAATAATCCTAATCTTGCCAAAGATATGGAGAAACAAAAGAAAAAATATGCCGGATATGAACTAGCCGGAAAAACCTTAGGAATCATCGGTGTCGGTGGTGCTATTGGACGAAGAGTTGCCAATACGGCCCTTCGCTTCGATATGGAAGTTCATGGATATGATCCATATATGACCGTTGATGCTGCATGGAGTTTATCCCGTTGGGTTAAACATGAAAAAGAAATCGATGGCGTATACAAAAATGCTGATTTCATTACTTTGCACATTCCACAAACCCCAGATACGATGAATACCATTAATAAAGAAGCTATCGCAAAAATGAAAGATGGCGTAAAGATCATCAACTTGGCACGTGGTGGATTAGTCAATGAAGAAGACATGCTTGAAGCTTTGGATTCTGGAAAAGTTGCCGTCTATGTAACTGACTTCCCAACTCCAAAATTAGCCGGTCATCCACATTGTATTCCAATTCCTCACTTAGGTGCTTCAACAGCAGAAAGTGAAGAAAACTGTGCTGTGAATGCCGCTAGAGAAGTAATGGAATACTTAGAACATGGAAACATTGAAAACTCAGTAAACTTACCTCGTTGTACAATGGAATGGAATGGAAATTATCGTGTAGTTGTGATTCATGACAATAAACCTAAGATGATCAATCGAATTACTGATAGTTTTACAGATGAAAACAACATTGAAAACATGGTTAATAAATCTCGTGGAGACATTGCAGTGACCATGTTAGACTTTGCACAAGAACCAACCAAAGAAGCTTTAGATAAAGTACAAAGCATTGATGGTATTGTGCGCGTAACCTTATACAAATAAAAATCGGCCCTCAAGCCGATTTTATTTTGTTTAAAACAAGAATTCCACTTGAAACAAAAGCCAAGGCAATCCAAGTACGAATCGAGAAAGCCTGTTTTGTCTCACCTAAAATTAAAGCCGATAAAAAGACACCTAATACCGGAATCATCGTATTGTAGATTCCAATCTTACTAACCGGATTATGCGCTAAAAGTAAAGACCATAAGGTATAAGCAATCGCTGAAACACAAGTCAGATGCAACAAAACCAAATAGCCTTGCCAAGCACCATGGGGAAAAGTACCACCTAAGGCTAGACCAATTCCCATTAATATACAACCACCTACGCAGAATTGAGATCCACTTAGAAGCACCGGATCTTCTTTTTGGGTAAAGCGATTGATAAAACATGTGGAACAAGCGGAACTAATCTGACTCATCAAAACAAAACTATTGCCAAAGATAGTGCCACCCATATCTCCACCTAAGTTCAACCATACAATTCCAACAAAACCACAAAGTACACCTAAAAGTTTTTGCATCGTCATCTTTTCACTATGAAAGATCAAACAAGCCATCAATAAGGCAAAAAAAGATCCCATGCCACAAATAATCGAACCACTTACACCACTGGTATGCGCTAAACCAATGTAATAGAAGAAGTATTGTCCGGCTGTTTGACAGAAAGCTAAGATCAGTACATGTTTCCAATTCAGTTTTTGCGAAGTCGGTTTTACCGTTCGAAACTTGGCAAAACATAAAACCAGACAGCCTGCCAAAAAGAAACGTAAGCCGGCATAAACTAAAATAGATGGAGTTGTCGTAATAGAAAAATACATATACCCTTTTTTAATAAAAGGAGCAGCACTTGCCCATAATGAACAAGCTATCATCGCGATACAAAAGATAAAACCTGGTTTACGCCAAATCATCCTTATTCCTCCATCTTCTCTTCTAATTCCATCCAGCGAAGCGTTAAGGTTTCCAGCTGTTCTTCTAATTCCGAACGCTTTTGGCTGTATTCAGAAAGCTTAGTAAAATCATCCATGACACCTTGCATCTTCTGATCATAGGTATCAATCTGATTCTGTATCGTTTCCATTTGTTCCGGTAAGTTTTCTAATTCTTTCTTTTCTAAATACGATAAAGAACTGCGACTTTTCTCACGAACCTTCTTTTCTTGCGATGATTTAGAACAATCTTTTTTCTTTTCTAAGTAGTCACTATAACCACCGGTATAAGCTTGCCAATGTTGGTTTTCCATGACAAAGACTTTATCGCAAACCCGATCTAAGAAATAACGATCATGGCTAACGGTAATAATCGCTCCCATAAATGTATCCAAATAATCCTCTAAGACTTCTAAAGTCAATAGATCCAAATCATTGGTTGGTTCATCCAACAAAAGAATATTCGGTCCCTGCATTAAAATTCGACAAAGATATAAACGTCTTCTTTCGCCTCCAGATAAACGTTCTAATGGCGTATAGTGCATTTGTTTCGGAAATAGGAAGCGTTCCATCATTTGACTTGCCGTTAAGGTTTCTTTCCCATAATGAATAACTTCCGCTACTTCCTTAATATAATCAATAGCCCGCATCGAAAGATCAACCATTTCATCGCCTTGGCGGAAATAGCCAATCAAGACTGTATCCCCAAAAGATATCGTGCCTGAACTTGGCTGAATATCCCCGGCTAAAATATTCAATAAAGTTGACTTTCCACAACCATTGCGACCAATGATACCAATTCGATCTTGCCGTAAAAGTGAGTAAGAAAAGTCTTCAAAGAGAACATGGTTTCCATAGTGCATACCTAGATGTTCCCATTCAATGGTCTTTTTACCTAAACGAGCAGAGAAAGAGCTAAGATTCAAAGATTTTTCAACGTCCTTAAAACGTTGATTTCGCAAATCTTCAAAACGATTGAGTCGAGCTTGTTGTTTAGTCGAACGAGCCTGAGCGCCTGCTCTTACCCATGCCAATTCCTTTTTATACAAAGCTTTTAACTTCTTTTGTTTCTGTACTTCTTGTTCTTGGCGAATTGCTTTATTTTCCAAAAAAGTCGCATAATTACCATGATGAATATAGAACTTTCCTTCATCAATTTCTAAAATAGTATCCGTGATTCGATCCAGGAAATACCGATCATGCGTAACCATACAAACGGCCGATTTCGTCTGTTTTAATTCTTTTTCCAACCATTCGATCATCTCTTCATCCAAATGGTTCGTTGGTTCATCCAACAATAAAAGATCACATGGTTCCATTAAGACAATAGCCAGAGCTAAACGCTTTTTTTGTCCTCCAGATAATGTTGAAATAGGCAGGTCAAAATCCGAAAATCCGAGTTTTGTCAGAATAGATTTCACTTGATACGTAGGACATTGTTTCTGATATTGAATGATTTCTTGCCAAACTGTCGTTTGCGTAAAAACGGGATTTTGGCGCAGTAAATGCACTTTTAAACAATTTTTGGTCAAGATTCTTCCCCCATCAATGGTTTCCTCTTGCGCTAAGATTTTCAACAAAGTACTTTTGCCTGAGCCATTGGTACCAATTAAAGCAACTTTTTCTTGTTCTTGAATCGAAAAAGTTACATCTTGAAATAATACGCGATCATTCATCTTCTTAAACAAAGAATCTACACTAATACAAACCATACAACCCTCCTGAAAAAAAAGGTGAAGTAGAGAAATCTACTTCACAAATTCAACGATAGCCATTGGAGCAGCATCT
>ERZ507086.132-NODE-132-length-47829-cov-14.656675_pt1 | contig 47829 bp, 43 predicted proteins | sample MGYA00512292_ERZ507086 | MGnify/ENA metagenome assembly ERZ507086
ACTGGCCAGAGCTATACAGAAATACTGATAAAACCGAAGCCACGGAGATAGTAATTATCGACAGTCAAATGAATTACCGAGGAAAACTTGACACTTACAAATCCCGGACAGGCCATTGACACCTGTCGATTCTTTGATTAGAATTAAGCTATGCTTACCTGGTAAGCACTGATTCATCTGAAAAATGATGACATCGGCGCTTCCCTTGAGTCTCCCGAACAACGGGGGCGCAGTTAGGAGGATACTATGAAAATGAATAAAGCAGTAGCAGCTGCAGCTGCTGGTATGATCGCATTTGGTGCCATGTTTTCTGCTTCCGCAGCAGGCATTGGCTATGTAAATTCTAACGCTCTTCTGCAGGCTCATCCGAAAATGCAGAAAGCCCAGCTTGACATGAGAACTGCTGCCCAGAAGGCAGAAGCATCATTCAAGAGCCGCAGTGCCGGCAAGACTGACCAGGAAAAACAGCAGATTGCCACCGAACTGCAGAAAGAAATGGACCAGAAAGAAAGAGCTGCCATGCAGCCTATCCTTTCCGACATTATGAAAGCCATCCAGCAGGTTCGCCAGGAAAAGGGTCTGGATGTCATCCTTGAACAGGGTGCTGTCGTAGACGGCGGTGTAGATGTAACTTCTGCCGTTGCCCAGAAACTTTCAAAATAATGAGTAAAGGAAACGACGCAGCTGCGGCTGCGCCGTTTTTTTCTTTTTGAATACTACGTGTTTATCAAAACAGGGAGATATACCATGGATAAACTGACGGCTTTATGCAAAGCCATGATTACTTATGACAAAGGGGATCCCCGGCGGATTCACCATTTCCTGAAGGTTCACGCTTTTGCTGCCCAGATCGGCAGGGAGGAAGGGCTCGATGAAAAGACCCTTTTCCTTCTGGAAGCAGCTGCCTATGTGCATGATATCGGCATCCATGAAGGAGAGAGACGGTTTGGCAGGAATGATGGCCAGATCCAGCAGGAACTGGGACCTGATGAAGCCCGTCCCATGCTGGAAGCGCTGGGATTTGAAAAGGAAGATGTGGACCGTATCTGCTGGCTGGTAGCCCATCATCATTCCTATGGCAGCATTGACGGCCCCGATGCCCAGATCCTGGCAGAAGCGGATATGCTGGTGAACCAGTATGAAGACGGTGCGCCGCTGAAGCAGAACGAAGCACTGTACCACCGCCTTTATAAAACGGAATCGGGCAAGAGAATGTTCAGGGAACTGTATTTTGACACCTACGAGGGAATCAAAAAGTGAGAGATACATCCCTGGTGTATCCGGTGCGGGACGATGGCTCCATCCTCTTGGGACGGAAAAGGCGGGGCATGGGATATGGGAAATGGAACGGCTTTGGCGGGAAAATAGAGCCCGGCGAGACCATGCGCCAATGCGCCTGCCGTGAGCTTTTTGAAGAATGCGGTCTGGTTATGGCGCCGGAGAAGCTCATTATGGCAGCAGATCTCTATTTCCATCAGCCTTCGGATCCCGAATGGTCCCATGGGGGCATTGTATACTTCGCCCGGGGATGGGAAGGAAGTCCCCATTTGTCTGATGAAATGGAACCCCGCTGGTTCCGGGTGGAAGATTTCCCCTATGAAGACATGTGGATGGCCGATAAGGTATGGCTGCCCATGATTCTTTCGGGAAAGAGAATCCGGGGGACCATTTATTTTGCAGAAGACGGGGAAACGGTTTTTGATTATGATTTCCAGGAGATGACATGATGGAGGGAAAGAAAGGGGAGGGAAACTGGCAGGAAAGGCTCCTTGCCTGGTTTGATGGCCACAAAAGGGACCTTCCCTGGCGGGAAGATAAACCCCGGAATCCCTACCATGTATGGATTTCCGAAATCATGCTGCAGCAGACCCGGACGGAAGCAGTGAAGCCCTATTTCAACAGCTGGATGGAGCGGTTTCCCAATATTTCCGCCCTGGCCAGGGCTAAGGAAAGCGAGGTGCTCCACCAGTGGCAGGGCCTTGGCTACTACAGCCGCGCCAGAAATATCCATAAAGCCGCCATGGAAATGGCAGAAACCTATGGCGGCCGCCTGCCGGAGAGAAAGGAAGATATCCTTTCCCTGCCGGGCATCGGAAGCTATACGGCCGGTGCCATCCTTTCCATGGCCTATGGGAAGCGGGAGGGTGCCATCGACGGCAATGTGCTCCGCGTCTATGCCCGCCTCTACCAGGTGGAAGAGGATATTTTAAAGAGCCGGGGCAGGAAGAAAATCGAAGCTCTGGTGAATGAAACGCTGCCGGATCGAGCCGGCGATTTCAATGAAGCTTTAATGGATCTGGGCGCGGATATCTGCATACCGAAGAATCCCCGCTGCAGCCTCTGCCCTCTGGCGGGAGACTGCGCAGCCTTTAGACATGGAAAAGAAAAGGAACTGCCCTTCCGCACGCCGAAAAAGCCGCCGAAAGAAGAACAGGCGGCCTGCGGAATCTGGATCAGGGAGGGAAAGGTACTTCTCCACAAAAGGCCGGCCCGGGGCATGCTGGCTTCCATGTGGGAATTTCCTATGACCCTTGGAGAAACGGAAGGGGAAGCCAGAAAAGGGCTGGAACAGCTTCTCTCTGGAAAAGCAGAAGATTTCCTCTGGAAATATAAACATGTTTTCACCCATCGCATATGGCATATGAAGGCCTATCCTGTCAGGGAAGGGGCAGTACCGGAAGGGGAATACCGCTGGTTTTCGCCGGAAGAATACAGGGAAATCCCCCTGGCCGGGCCCCATGCAAGGCTGGCGGCCTTCGTGGAGAAAATAGTGTACTAGTGTACTAGTGTGCTAGTGGGCTGGTGGGCTGGTGAACTAGTGAACTAGTTGGCATTACTAACGGCAGGTACCCAGATTCTTCGCTCCGCTCAGTATGACCGCAGGGGCGGGGAGAGGGCACGTAACGCAGGCTATAATTGCGGCGCAGCCGCCACCACAACCCTTGCAGCCGCAGGCTGCGTGAAACCTTAGAACCTTTAGAACCTCGGGGCCGAAGGCGCCGTCAACCTTCCCCACTGAGCCTTCTGAACCTTTTGAACCCGGGCCGCAAAGCGGTCCAAAGGAGGTGACTCCATGTTTGAACGGATGATTCTGACCATTTTTTCCCTGCTGGGAATTCTGAACGGCGCTTTTCTGTCCGTAATTTTCAGGAGAAAACGGTTTTATTTCTACATGGCAGGAAGCTGGCTCATTTCTTTTCTTTCAGCCGGCTATTTCCTCTGGTATGCCAGAGGCTATGAGGGACTGGGACTTTGGTCCCTCTATGTGGGATATCTGGCCTGCGGGCTCATGGTGGCAGAAATCATAGCCCTTCCCTGCCTGTTTATCCTGTCCCTTCTGTCCATGCCCCAAAGGCTGCTGAAGGTAAGCCGCTGGCTGGCTCTTGGTGTCCTTCTTCTGGCGTGCGGGACAGGCCTGTACGGCGCCATCGACGGCAATACCAGCGAGAAGGTGGAGCATCTGGATGTCTATGTGGAAGGACTTCCGCCTGCCTTTGAGGGATATAAGGCAGCCCAGATGACGGATACCCACATTGGCCCCTATTTCCGTTATACCGATCTTCCCGGCGAAATTGACCGGGCCAGGAGCGAAGGGGCACAGGTACTTTTCTTTACGGGAGATCTCATCGACGATATCCGCCATATGCCTGAGGCTGCCGATACGCTGAAGGAGAAGTACCCTGCCTTCCCTGACGGCATTTACTATGTGTGGGGAAATCATGAGTATTACCGGGGGAAGGATTATATTGAAAAGGAGCTTCTGAAGACGCCGGTGAAGCTTCTGGTGAATGACCATGATGCAATTACAAGGGACGGGGAGTCCCTCTATGTGGCCGGTGTCGATTATCCCTGGTCCCGGGGAAGGGCTATGGAAATAGAAATGGATTCCATGACTGATGAAGCGTTCCGCGGTATTCCTGCGGGAGCACCGGTGGTGCTTCTGGCCCATCATTCCGCTTTCCTGGATGAAGGGTTCCGCAAGGGGGCGGCCATCACCCTGACCGGCCATACCCACGGCACCCAGTTCGGCCTTTTCGGCAGGCCCATCATTACGCCCTTCACCTATACCCGGGGGCTCTACAGTGATGGAAAGAATGTGGGCTACGTGTCCCGGGGCGACGCCAGCTGGTTCCCCTTCCGATTCAGCTGCCCCAGGGAGCTTGTCATCATCACATTCCATAGGAAATAAAAAAGGCTGTGAAGAAATGATTTCTATTTCTTCACAGCCTTTTTTCATGTATTCAGCTTTTGGAGGAGGACAGGGTGGTGTCGATCTTATTTTCCGGTTTCTGGGAAATCTGTACGATTTCACTCCGAATCTGCTCCATTTCATCATTGTTGTCCTGGGTGAGAGCCTGGAGGGTGACCGCTGTTTTATCGGCATTGGTCAGAGGGGTTTCAATGGTTTTGGACATGGTATTGTAGGACAGGGCGATTTCTCTGCCGCCCTTGTCGGGGGTAATCACCAGACGGCCGCCGTCTACGGTGCCTGTGCCGGCCAGGGAACCGTTGACTTCCTTGCTGCCCTGCTGCACTTTATGTTCTACCGTAATGGTTTTATCATCATTTTTTGTAAAGGTAAGGGTTTCCAGGTTCCGTATATGGTCGCCGGACCAGTTCACGCCGGCGTCCTGCACGCCCCACCAGGTGCCCTGCCAGGGACCGCCGCTGAGAAAATGAACGTAGGCGAAAAAGCCGCCGCCCGCCAGGAGTACGATGGCAATCACAATGGCTGCCAGGTATTTCTTCATGATTCCACATCCTTCAGATAAAAAGAGTCTATGCCTTATTATATAAAAAAATATGAATGAATAAAAGAGAGAAATTTTCATTTCCTTGAAATGGCTGAAACGGGGTTTCCAGTGTCTTAAACGGGTTTCAACATCTGTGTGATAAAAATGGAAAGGGGTCTGTAAACGCATTTAAATGGCCCTGGAAGCCATTTTATGGTATAATACCTATAAGCAAAGTAAGTTCCCAAAGGACTGACAGGGCTTCCTGAAGTCCTTATTTTTATGCCTCATCAAAGGAGGACCTATGGATTCCATTGAATGGAAGGAAGGAAAAATCATCAATACCCCTCTGGAAGGGCAGATGAAAAATTCCTACATTGACTATGCCATGTCCGTCATCGTCACCCGTGCGCTGCCGGATGTGCGGGATGGTCTGAAACCGGTTCACCGCCGCATTCTCTATGCCATGAGTGAAGCCGGCATGCTTCCGAATAAGCCTTACAAGAAATCGGCCCGTATCGTGGGCGATGTACTCGGTAAATTTCATCCCCATGGCGATTTTGCGGTATATGAATCGGCCGTCCGCATGGCCCAGGATTTCTCTACCCGCTACCCCCTGGTAGACGGCCACGGCAACTTCGGCTCCGTGGACGGCGACTCTCCGGCGGCTATGCGTTATACGGAAATGCGTATGTCCAAAATCACCCTGGAAATGCTTCGGGATATTGATAAGAACACCGTGGACTTCATGCCCAACTACGACGGTTCCCTGCAGGAACCGGTGGTGCTTCCTTCCCGTATCCCCAACCTTCTGGTAAACGGCTCCTACGGCATTGCCGTAGGCATGGCCACGAATATTCCGCCCCACAACCTGTCGGAAGTGGTGGATGGCCTTTCCGCCATGATTGACGATCCCGATATTTCCATCGAAGGACTCATGAAATACATCAAAGGCCCTGATTTCCCGACAGCCGGCATTATCCTGGGCCGGAAAGGCATCGAGGATACCTACCGCACCGGCCGCGGTTCCATTACCGTCCGTGCCAAAACCGCCATCGAAGATATGCCGAAGGGCAAGCACCGTATCGTGGTGACTGAACTTCCTTACCAGGTGAACAAAGCCCGCCTCATCTCCTCCATTGCAGACCTGCAGCGGCAGAAGGTGCTTGACGGCATCACCATGCTTCGGGATGAATCGGACCGCACGGGCATGCGCATTGCTATTGAACTCCGTGCCGACGTAAGCCCGGAAATCATGCTGAACAACCTCTTCAAGCATACCCAGATGCAGATTAATTTCGGCGCCATCATGCTGGCTCTGGTGGACGGCCATCCCCGTATCCTGAACCTGAAGCAGATTCTCTACTACTATCTGAAGCATCAGGAAGAAGTGATTACCAGAAGAAGCCGCTTCGAACTGGATAAAGCCAAAGCCAAGGCCCACATCCTGGAAGGCCTGCTCATTGCACTGGACCATATTGATGAAGTCATCCGTACCATCCGCGAATCCAGAACCGACGAGATTGCAAAGAATGCATTAATGAGCAAGTTTGACCTGTCCGACAAGCAGTCCACCGCTATTCTGGATATGCGCCTGCGCCGCCTGACCGGACTGGAAAGAGACAAGCTGGAAGCTGACTACAAGGATGTGAAAGAAACCATCGCTTACCTGGAAGACCTCCTCTCCAGCAGGGACAAAATCATGAACGTGGTGAAGGAAGAACTGCAGGATGAAAAGAAGAACTTTGGCGATGACCGACGCACGGAAATCACCGACGCCCAGGAAGAATTCACCATTACCGACCTGGTGCCCGACGAACCTATGACCATTACCCTGACCAAGCAGAACTACATCAAGCGCATGGACTCCGCCGACATCCGGGTACAGAGAAAGGGCGGCCGCGGCGTATCCGGCATGAAGATGAAGGACGAGGACTATGTATGGAAGATACTGAACACCTCCACCCATAACCGCATCCTCTTCTTCACCAACTACGGCAAAGTGTACATGAAGACCGCCATCGACCTGCCCAAGTCCGGCCGCACTGCCAGAGGCAGCGCCCTCATCAACTACATTCCCAGCCTTTCCAAGGGAGAAAGGGTGACAGAACTTCTGGACATTGATGCTGCCGGAGAAGATACGAAGTACCTCCTCATGGTGACCAAGAAGGGCTATGTGAAGAAGACGGAAATCGCGGAATACAGGAACATCAACAAGAACGGCCTCATTGCCATCCGCCTCAATGAAGGGGACGAACTGGTGACAGTGCTCCGCGTGAAAGGTGACGAAGACGTCATCCTGGGCACTCGCTTCGGCATGGCCATCCGATTCTCCATCAATGACAACGAAGTCAGGTCTCTCGGCAGAGCCGCTGCCGGTGTCCACGGCATCCGCCTCTCTGAAGTGAAGGGTGTGGAAGATGAAGTGGTAGGCGCTGTCATTGCTGCCGATAAAGACATCTTCACCATCTCCGCCGACGGCAACGCCAAGAGGAACAAGGCCGATGCCTATCGCATCCAGGGAAGAAACGGCATGGGTGTCCGCAACTTTAAGAAGGGCTTCGAAGTGGTGGCTCTGGTGGCTGCCGATGATAATGATGAACTGGTAGGGGTTTCCGAACAGGGCATCACCATCAAGACCAAGGCCAGCCAGATTACCAGCAAAAAAGCCAAGGCAGGACAGGGCGTCATCCTCCAGAGACTGGAAGAGGGCGACCGCATCGCATCCATCGACGTTCTTTCCGGCGATACGGAAAACGAAGAGGAAGAATAAATAGAAATTGAACAAAGAGGCAGTGAAGAATAGCAATCATTTCTTCACTGCCTTTTTTGATTTGCTGATGATACCGTCTGCCAGAGGAAGGAGGCCTTTGCTCAGTCAAGGCACCGCCCATAGGCGGCATCTATATAAAACGGATGTATGCGAAGCGGCAATCCGCAATTCTTCTTTCGTAAACAAAAAAGAGTACCCATGGCCCCAGGCCACCACTAATCAAAGGGTGGACTTATCCAGGGCTGATACTCTTTACACTGTAAGTGTAGCAAATGCGCTTCCACTGGCTGGAGTGGTAGAAAGACGCACCTTCACGATTCCGATGAAGCATGTCGTATTCTTTCTGCCCGGCTTTTGCATTTGGGCACTTTTCCCCCTGACTATGGACATTCCCGCAGATTGGATACTCCCTCATCAACATCTCGATAATTCTCCAAAATAAAAGCACCTGCCTTATTGACAGCAAGTGCTCCATTCAGTATTTACGTCTATATCCAACCGTTACTACGGGCGAAACCGTATGTATAGAAGATTAATATTCCTATTCCATAAATTGCGCATAGTGCTGAAATTATCAAAAGTGTTACCGCTAGCGTTCTCCGAAATTTCCATATCAGATGGTCCATGATTGCGCACTTCTTCCTCCCGCAGTTCTTCTGCTTTTATTATATGAAATTCCTGACAGCCTGTCTACGCAAAAGCACGAGGGCGGGCTTTATGTTAAAAATGGGGAATTGCAGTATGATGCCAAAGTTCACCCCGTAAAGAATATGGTTTCTTCGGAAATGACCTCCACCCATACAACAGAAGCCCTTCACAAAAAACTCCATAGCCCTCATTACGCAGGCCTGTGAGACCGGAGAACTCTTTCACACTTCCTTTGAACCGGCCTGCCGGGGGATGGATGCCCTAAATCTCCAGAATATCGTTATATTTCTATACCCCCATATGAAATACAATATATTGTATGCCTTTATGGTATTTGACTCAATAAATTGTATGTGATACCATAGGGTCATCAAAATTACGGAAACGAGGGATTCTTATGAACCACTGGTACGACAATACAATCAGTCAGGGCATCCTGAAAGAAAAATATTATCATAAGGGAGAAAAAACTCCTCAGGAATTCATGGATCGGGTGAGTTCCATCTTTGATCCGGAGCTGAAAAAAAGGATCAGAGGCTATCTGGAAGATACCTCCTTCTGCCCCGCAGGCCGTACTCTCTATGCGGCAGGGGCCAAAGGAAAATTCAAGGTATCCATGTCCAACTGCTATATCCTGCCATCGCCGGAGGATAATCTGGAATCCATCTTCCGGGCCAACTATGAAATCGCCCGCATTTTTTCCTATGGCGGCGGCATCGGCATCAATATTTCCAACCTCCGCCCCAAGGGAAGCGAAGTGAGGAACGTGGCCCGCAGCTCCACCGGTGCCGTTTCCTTCCTGAAAATCTTCAACGTTACCGGTGAAGTGATCAGCCAGAACGGACGGCGGGGCGCCATGATGGTGGGCCTCAACTGCAGCCATCCCGACATTTACGAATTCCTCCACATCAAACAGAACGAGGAAAAGCTGTCTTCCATGAACATCAGCATCCTTTTCACCGATGAATTCATGGAAGCCGTGCGGGATGACAAAGAATACAACCTCCATTTCACCGTGGAAGCCACCGGCGAGAAAATCGAAAGAACCATTAAAGCCCGGGACTTCTTCAAAGAATTCTGTGAAACCCAGTGGGACTGGGGCGATCCCGGTGCCATCTTCATCGACCGGATGAACCAGAACCACCTCCTTGCAGGCTACGATGAATACAACATCGAAATCACCAACCCCTGCGGCGAATTCGGCGGCAACGCCTACAACGCCTGCAACCTGGGCAGCGTGAACCTGTACACCATGATTGACGACAAGTTCAGCGCCCACCCCGTGTTCAATGAAGAGCGGTTCAAAAAGACCGTGTACGACGGTATCACTGCCCTCGATGAAATCGTGGACTACGGCTATGAAGCGCAGCCCCTGGACGCCAACCGGACCTGCATCGACGACTGGCGTTCCCTGGGCCTTGGCCTCTTCGGCGTGGCGGACGCCCTTATTGCCATGAAACTCACCTATGGTACCAAAGAAGCCAATGACTTCATGGGCCGCGTCATGAAAACCATGCTCCTCACCGCTCTCCGCTCTTCCTGCGACAGGGCAAAGGAAAAAGGCACCTTCGGCCACTACCGCTGGGAAGCCACAAAGAAATCTCCGATCATGGACATGGTGAAAAAACTGGATCCCGAGCTTTATGAGGACATCCACCAGCATGGCCTTCGGAACGGCACCCTTCTGGCCATTGCTCCCACCGGCACCATTTCCCTTCTCATGGGCAGCTTCTCCGGCGGCTGCGAACCGCTCTACAAGATTTCCTACGAACGGACCACCCATAAAATGGAAGAAGTGCATGGTCATTTCAGAGTCTATGCCCACAGCATTAAAGACCTTCTGGAGTACCATCACCTGCCCCTCACTATTTCTGACGAAGAAATCGTGGCCCGCTTCCCCTGGGTCATCGAAAGCCACGACGTGCCTTTCATGAACCGCGTCCGCATGCAGGCTGCCATGCAGAAATACGTGGACAACTCCATCTCCAGCACGGTAAACCTGAAAAACAGTGCCACCCCGGAAGACATCTACCGGATCTACCTTTCCGCCTGGGAAAGCGGATGCAAAGGCATCACCGTTTTCCGCGACGGCTGCCGCCGGGGCAACATCCTGGGTGTAGGGGAAGAAGATAAAAAGGAAATGGAAAAAGAAAGAAAAACGGAAGGCAAAAAAGAGGACAGTCAGGAAGAAACGAACATAATAACAATGAAACCTGTAGATAACACCCCCGAATGCCCCAAATGCCATTCCCACCACATCCACATAGAAGGCCACTGCAGCACCTGCGAAGAATGCGGATGGTCCGCCTGCGGACTGTGACAGAAAACACACAGGATCCTGGGAAATATAAAAGCCCCTCTCTGCTGTAAGCAGATGGGGGCTTTTGCAGCAGGTAAAAAGGTATACATAACGCCCCCTAGGTGATAAAGGAACTGGCAGGCCTCTTAGGAAAACTTGCTTTCAATGATTTTCATGAGGCAAAGCTGATGGCAGACCAGAAAAGCCGCCTGGCATACGGCTATTGGCAGAATCACAAGAAAGAAGATTACTGGGAGCTGTTCATTTTATGCAGGTAAATGATATAGGGCTGAAAGAAAAGCAATGGAAAAGCCCATCTGCAGCACGCAGGTGGGCTTTTCCATTGCTTTATTTCAGGCGGCCTTACAGGAGTTTATTGAAGTCCTGGTTCAGTTTCTGCTCTGCAGAGGCCAGTTTCTTTTCAGTCTCTTCTGTCCAGGCTTTGTTGTCGGCCAGTTCCTCTTTGGCCATCTGGATCATTTTGTCCAGTTCTGCCGGTTGGGGGCCGCCTTTGACTTTTCTGTTTCTTACAATGGAAGCAGGGTCTTTGGCATGGTCCCATTCTTCTTCTGTCATGGGGAAGCTGCGTGGGAGATTGGGGTCACTTACGGAGACTTTGGCGTAAATGGCCTTGGCGTCCTCATAGGTGAAGTCCCGGGGAGTGATATCATGGGCCCGGGCGTAGGTAACGATTTCACTGGCGAAGTGATGGCCCATGCGGAAGGGGATGCCGTGGTTTTTCATGAGCTCATCGGCAATTTCCTGGGAACAGGTCCAGTCCAGGTTCAGCTCTTCCAGGGAACGGGCAGGGTCGATGACCAGGTTGTTCAGAATTTTATCCATGGAGGTGAGGACTTTGGAGGCCTGGGGCATGATATCCCTGGCGCCGCTCAGGCGGCCGTCAGCCATGCCGGCGGGAATATTATGGGAGCGGAACATGGCTTCCACAGACATGCCGAGAAGGGTGGAGGCGTCGGTGCGGCAGCTGTTCAGAAGGCCCGGATTTCTTTTCTGGGGCATGGCAGAGGATACGTAGGTATTTCCGCCGCCTTCTTTCAATATGATCCAGGGGCGGGGCTGGGCGTACTGCTGCATGATTTCTTCAATGAAGCTGGTGGTGTGGATGGCGATGCAGTTGGTGATGCCGCCGGTTTCGATGGGCGCTTCCTGGGGGAAAATCTGGCCGGCATCGTAGGTGTTGTAGGCGAGACCGTCAAATCCAAGGTATTCTGCCATGCGGTCTCTGTCCAGTGGCCAGCCGGTACCGTTCAGCACGGTGCTTCCCATGGGAGAGCGGTTGAGGCGTTTGTAATATTCCCGCACCCGCTGCATGTCACGGCCATAGGCGTTGGCATAGGCGATGAAATAGTGGGCCAGGCTGTTGGGCTGGGCGGCTACGCCATTGGTGTAGTTGGGGATGAGGGTATCCTTATTTTCTTCTGCCAGACGGATGAAGTCTTCCTGCACCTGATTCAGCTTTTTCGCCATGGTGAGGAGGTGTTCCCGCTGTTCCATAATGCCTACGGTGGTGAGCATGTCCTGGGAAGAGCGGCCGGCATGGATTTTCGTGACATCGGGGCCTGCAGCCTTGATGAGATAGGGCTCAAAGGTAATCACATTATGGGGCCTTGCCGCACCGGGCAGGTTTCCATCCCGGAGGACTTTGTCGATGCCTTTGGCAAAGGCATGGCCCTCTTCAGGAGTGAGAAGGCCTTCGTCCGTATTGATGACATCGGAGGCTTTATTAATCTGCCCCAGCCAGTAGAAATTATCTCTTGGCGGCTGGGCAGCAAATACGGAGCCCGTGGAAATCAGGGCGCAGAGGGTAAGGGCAAGTACAGGTTTCTTCATGGTATAACCTCTTTTCTTATTTTATATACTTATTATAAGGGATAGGAAGCAGATGGGAAAGGTATTGAGACAATCAGATGTCAGATAGTCAGACGCTGGGAGGCTGTTGGCTTCCGGCTTCCTGCTTCCGGCTGTCGGTTTCCGGCTTTCCGTCGACTGTGGCCAGGCATTACGGTGTGCGCATTATGTGCAGGCTATGCTCATATATTAGCCCGGCTCAGAAATCCTCTGCAGGGCTTCTGCCCTTCAAAGGAAGGGGGCCTTGGCTTTTTGTCACGCAGCACGGAAGACACAAAAGCAAGTCTCGTAACGCTGACTTTATAATCATCGCCCCCTAAAGGGGAAACGACTCACTACATTTTGCGCGTCGCCAGCGCTCCTTCATCCACTGCTGTCACTGACTCACTGGATTTTCGGGTCGCTGATGCTCCCCTACAAATCCAGTTCGCTAGTGCTAAATGTGTTCGCTGTGCACCGCAAGGGCGATACCATAACCTTCGGGCCGCAGGCCCGTCAAACTTACGAACCTTAAGAACTCTCAGCCCCCTTTGGTGCCTACGGCACCACCTTCCCGCCCCGCTGGGAAGCGTGTCACTGGATTCTCAGTCGCCTACGGTTCCCTGCGAATCCAGTTCCCTTGCCACCACAAGCGGGGGGACAAAAAATTGCAGGGAACCCTCTGAACCTGTGGGGCGCAGGGCTCCCCACTTATGTAAAGCAGATTTCCTTGACAAGTCTCCTTTCTTCCTGTATAATGGTTCACGTTGTGGTGATACTATGTCGATAGAAAATATTGTAGAAAAAGGAGAGCTTCTGGATAAGTACGGGGCCCTCCTTACAGACCGCCAGCGGGATTGTCTTGATTTATACTATAATGAGAATCTGACGCTGGCAGAGATTGCAGAGCATTTTCATATTTCCCGGCAGGCGGTGCATGATGCCATGCGCCATGGGGAGGAACAGCTTATGACTTATGAGTCCGCTCTTCATCTTGTTTCCATGAGAGGGGATAAGGAGAGGGCGGCCAGGGAGCTCATGGAATTGATTCCGGATCAGTATCATACCAGAGCTCGTATATTGATTGACTGTTTATGGGATTGAAGGTGACCTTATGCCATTTGAAAGTTTAGGAGATAAGCTGCAGTCTGCATTTAAAGATCTGCGGGGGAAAGGCAAGCTTTCTGAAAGTGATATTGACGGCGCTCTCCGGGAGGTCAGAAGGGCTCTTCTGGAAGCAGATGTCAATTTCAAGGTGGCTAAGGATTTCATCGCCCATGTTCGTGAAAAAGCCATGGGGGAAGAGGTCTTCGGCAGTTTGAAACCGGACCAGACGGTCATTAAGATCGTGCGGGATGAGCTCACGGAACTGCTGGGCGGCACCCAGAGCAAGATTACCCTTTCATCCACCGGCATGACGGTGATCATGCTGGTAGGTCTCCAGGGGGCTGGCAAGACCACCACCGCCGGCAAGCTGGCCCTTATGTTTAAGAAAAAAGGACACCGGCCGCTTCTGGCAGCCTGCGACGTGTATCGTCCTGCCGCTATCAAGCAGCTGGAAGTGCTGGGGCAGCAGACCGATGTACCGGTGTACCGGATGCCGCCGAATGTGGACCCTGTACACATTGCGTCCTATGCTGTGGATACGGCCAGGTCCTATAACCGGGATATCGTCATTCTGGATACTGCCGGCCGTCTGACCATTGATGAAAAGCTCATGGCGGAGCTTCGGAATATCAAGGCTGAGGTGCATCCCCAGGAAATCCTGCTGGTACTGGATTCCATGACCGGCCAGGATGCAGTGACTACAGCCAAGGCTTTTGATGAAAACCTTGGCATCGACGGGACCATCCTGACAAAGATGGACGGCGATGCCAGAGGCGGTGCAGCTCTTTCCATCAAGACTGTCACCGGTAAGCCCATCAAAATGATTGGCGTTTCCGAAAAACTGGACGGCGGGCTGGAAGATTTCCATCCGGACCGCATGGCCGGCCGTATCCTGGATCTGGGCGACCTGGAAACATTGATTGAAACAGCCCAGAGAAATATGGATGCCGAATCCCTGAAGGATGCGGCAGGAAAGATTCGAAAGGGCGAATTCACTCTGGATGATTTCCTGCGGCAGCTGAAACAGGTGAGGAAGCTTGGTTCCTTCCAGTCCATCCTGGGCATGCTCCCGGGCATGGGCAAGTTCAAGGATCAGCTGAAGGACATCGACCTGGACGGCAAGGAAGTCAAGCATATCGAGGCAATCATCCTCTCCATGACTCCTGCAGAAAGGGCCAATGTGAAAATCCTGAACGGCAGCCGCCGGAAGCGTATTGCCAACGGCGCCGGCGTAAAGATTCAGGATGTGAACCGCATGATGAAGCAGTTTGCTGAAATGCAGAAGACCATGAAGAAGATGAGGGGCAAGAAGATGAATCCATCCAAGTTGGGAAATCTGTCCGGTTTCCCCGGGATGTTCCATAAATAATCGAGACCAATTCAAGGAGGTGAATTTCATGTTAAAAATTCGTTTGACCCGTATGGGTGCTAAGAAGAATCCTTTCTACCGTATCGTAGTTATCGACTCCAGAGAAGCAAGAAACGGCGCTCCTGCTGATACCATCGGCTGGTACGACCCTGCAAAACTGGACGCTCCGGTAAAGATTGATGAAGAAAAGGTTCTTTCCTGGCTTGGAAAAGGCGCACAGCCGACCGACACCGTTCGTTCTATTCTGAGAAAGAATGGCATCCTTGCTAAGTTTGCAGAAGCAAAGAAATAATGGGGGCCGCGTATGAAAGAATTAGTGGAAACACTTGTCAAGGCTCTGGTAAAGAACCCTGATGCCGTCTCCATTACCGTAGTCGAAAAGGGCAGCCTGGAGATTTATCAGGTCCATGTTGCCCCGGAAGACATGGGCAAGGTCATCGGCAGAAAAGGCCGCATTGCCAATGCAATCCGCACCGTTGTCAAAGCAGGTGCCCTGCGTGAAAACCGCAAGGTAGCTGTGGATATTATTTGAGAGGTGCCTTAATGGAAGAAATGCAGATTCTTGTTCCGGTAGCTGTGAAATCCAAGCTCACCGAAACATTAAAGACCACGCTGCTCAATGAAATCGGGCAGAATATCAGCCGTGTCGAACACGATATGGCGCAGCTTGAATTCGAAGCGAATGGCAAACTGGCTGAACAGGCCAAAATCAACATTCAGGCCGTCGCTCCTCTCCGCGCTCAGTACGAAGCCCAGAAAGCCCGTATGCAGCAGGTGAAGGATAAGCTGAATGCTGACAAGGAACACCTGGAAAAGCTGGCTATCGGTGCTGAACTGAACCGTCAGCCCATGAACCGGATCGTCACCGTCCATGTGGGGGATGACATGAACGCCTTAACTGGCGGCGAGATCCTGGTGGAAGATGGAAAGATCATCGCTTTCCGCAACTGATATGAAACCCGATGAAATGATAATCGTCGGCCGAATCGTAGCCCCGCATGGTGTGCGGGGTGATTTGCGTATTCTTCCCGATACGGACAGGCCGGAGATTTTTAAAAAGCTCAAAACCATCTATATCGGAGGGAAACCCTGCCATCTCCTTTCCGCCCGTCCCCACAAGAATGTGTACATCCTTCATGTGGAAGGGGTGGATGACAGGAACATGGCAGAAACCCTGATTTCCAAAGTGGTGGAAGTTCCTTTCTCGGAACTCCCCAAAAGGGAAGAAGGGTCCTACTACTACTTCCAGCTCATAGGGCTTCAGGTAGTGACGGAAGACGGAAAGGCTGTGGGGACTGTGAAGGAAATCATAGAAACCGGAGCCAATAATGTGTACTCCATCAGCACACCGGAAGGAAAGGAAATCCTGATTCCGGCCATACCGTCATGCGTTCTCTCCATTGATGTCGAGGCAGGACGTATGACGGTGCGCCTGCCGGAGTGGGAATAGTTTAACCCTGTGTGCCGGCTGCCCCTTCCCTATCGGAAGGAGACAGGCGGCGGAAAGCCGCTGTGAGGCTGTCAACTTGAAAATTGATATATTATCCCTGTTTCCGGAATTCGTGGAAGCATTCTTTCACCAGAGCATGATCAAACGGGCCCTGGAAGCGGGACTTATAGAAATGGCTGTGACCAATCCCAGAGACTTTACCAAAAGCCGCCACAGACAGGTGGATGACACCATTTACGGCGGCGGGGCAGGCATGCTGATGATGTGCCAGCCGCTTTTTGATGCCTGCCATCACGTTCTCCCTGAAAAAGGCCCGAGGGACCGGGTCATCTTCCTGTCACCGGCAGGAAAGACCTTCAACCAGGACAAGGCGAAAGAACTTCAGAGAGACTATGACCATCTGGTGCTCATCTGCGGCCACTACGAAGGCGTGGACCACCGGGTGGAGGAACATCTGGCAGATGAACTCATTTCTATCGGCGACTACGTGCTTACCGGCGGGGAACTGGGAGCCATGGTCATCAGCGATGCGGTAGCCCGCATGGTGCCCGGCGTTCTGGGAGATGCAGGCAGCGCAGCCACGGATTCCTTCTACGAGCCCATCCTGGAATATCCCCAGTACACCAAACCGGCGGAATACAACGGATGGAAAGTACCGGACGTTCTTTTGTCCGGCCACCATGCTAACATCGCCCGGTGGAGAAGGAAAGAAGCCCTCCGCCGAACCATGGCATACCGCCCGGACCTTCTGGAAGGGCAGGAACTCTCCAAAGAAGACAGAAAACTCATGGCGGAAATTAAGGAAGAACTGATTCATTCATAGAGTTTGCTTTCATAAGATAAAAGCAGACACTGATTTAATCAGCATTTCCTCAGGGAAGAAAAGGAGGAGTGACTATGGCACCTGTATACATAGGTCTCATCCACTATCCTATTTACAACAAGCACATGGAAGTCGTCACCACGGCACTGACCAACTACGACCTCCATGACATTGCCAGAACGGCAAAAACCTACGACGTGAAGAAATATTTCATCGTGCATCCCGTGGAAGCACAGCGTGAAATGGCCCTTCGCATTATGAATCACTGGAAAACCGGCGGCGGCGTACACTACAATGCCAATCGCAAGGAAGCCTTTGAAGAAACCGAACTGGTTCCCACACTGGAAGATGCGATTTCATGGATTGAAAAAGAAACCGGCAGAAAACCGGCTATTGTCACCACCGACGCCAGGGTGTATCCTAATACTATCTCCTACGCAGCCATGCGAAGGAAAATCCACGACGAGGATACTCCCATCTTCATTCTCTTCGGTACAGGCTTTGGCATGACCAAGGAAATGATGAAAAAATTTGATTACATTGTGGAACCGATTTATGGCGCCGGCACTTACAATCACCTCTGTGTGAGAAGCGCCGTGGCCATTATCCTCGACCGCCTTCTGGGCGAACCCTGGTGGAATAAAAAGGAGGAATAATTTACTATGTCCGGACATTCCAAGTGGGAAAACATTAAGCGTAAAAAAGGCAAAACCGATGCCATCCGCGCTAGAATTACCACGAAAATTTCCAAAGAAATCACCATTGCAGCCCGCATGGGCGGCGGTGATCCTGTAGGCAACATGCGTCTGAAGCTGGCCCTCACCAAGGCAAAGCAGAACAATGTGCCTAAGGAAAACATTCAGAGAGCTATCGCCAAAGGCGTAGGCGCTGCCAGCGGTGCAGGCTTCGATGAAGTGACCTATGAAGGCTACGGCCCCGGCGGTGCAGCAGTCATTGTCGAATGCAACACCGACAACCGTAACAGAGCGGCAGCAGATATCCGCCATGCCTTCACCCATCACGGCGGTTCCGTAGGCACCCCGGGATGCGTATCCTGGATGTTCAAGAAAAAAGGCTCCATCATTGTGAGCAAGGATGCAGCTGATGAAGACACGGTCATGATGGTTGCCCTTGATGCCGGTGCGGAAGATGTATCCTCCAATGAAGACAGCTATGAAATCTCCACCACTCCGGAAGAATTCCTCACCGTATCCGATGCCCTTGAAAAAGAAGGCATTCCGGTAGAGGCCTCCGAAGTGGCTATGGTGCCTGACAACTATGTAAAGCTGGAAGGCGATGCAGCCCAGACCATGGCTCACCTGACCGCTGAACTGGAAGACCTGGATGATGTACAGGAAGTGTACACCAACGCAGAACTTCCGGAAGATGAGGAATAAGGAAATAAGAAGACTCCCTTCGGGGAGTTTTTTTATTGGCATTTTGAAGAGGCATCCGAGTGGAAGGAAGGCCTTTAAATTCTGTTTCATCTCCTGCATAGCTATGCCAAAATATCATTCAAGAATAAACTGATTGCAAGATACGGGCCGGTGCTGTATACTATAAAAGTTCAAGGAAAGAATGCCTGTCCAGGGGGGTTCTTTCTTTTTTGTGGGCAGCAGGGCTGCTCCTTCTGTCTGCGGGAAGGACAGAAGTTTTATGTTATTGGGATAGAGGAGGCTTATTTTGCTTACAACAATAAAAAAATGGGTGACCGGAGTGGCGCTGATTAAGCAGATCGCCATAGGTCTTGTGATTGGTATCGTGATAGCCCTGTTTTTCCAGCCGGTGATTCCGGTGGTGAAGATTTTCGGCGATTTGTTCGTGAAGGCCCTGAAAGGGGTAGCGCCGATTCTGGTGTTCTTCCTTGTGATGAATGCCATGGCCCAGAAGAAGGAGAATGCAGAAAACAGCATTCAGCCGATTATCGAGCTCTACATGATTGCCACCTTCTGCGCATCCCTGGTAGGGGTGGGTATGTCGTTCCTTTTCCCTACGACCCTGAATCTGACGGTGGCACCGGATGCGAAGCTGGCACCGCCCAGCGGCATTGTGGAAGTCCTTCATTCCCTCATTCTGAGCGTGGTGGATAATCCCGTATCGGCCCTCATGCATGCCAACTACATCGGTATCCTGGCCTGGGCGGTGATTCTTGGCATTGCCCTTCGCAGCACTGCCGGTGAAGCGACAAGAAACTGCCTCAATGATCTGGCCGGCGCCATTACGAAAATGGTAAGCTGGGTCATTCACTTTGCACCCCTGGGTATCATGGGACTGGTAGCCGATTCCGTGGGAACTGCCGGTCTTTCCGCTCTTCTGGGGTATGCTCAGCTTCTGGGGGTTCTCGTCGTTTCCTATGGCCTTGTGGCTTTTGTCATGAATCCTTTCATTGTGTATCTGAAGACCCGTAAGAATCCCTATCCCCTGGTGTGGGCCACGGTGAAAGACAGCGGCGTGTATGCCTTCTTTACCAGAAGCTCCGCTGCCAATATTCCGGTGAATCTGTCCCTCTGCAAAAGGCTGGGGCTCAATCCCGATACCTACACCATTTCCATTCCTCTGGGGGCCACCATCAACATGGCCGGTGCCTCCATCACCATTTCCGTGCTGGCTCTGGCAGCTGCCCATACACTGGGGCTTGCCATCGACCTGCCTACAGCATTCCTGCTCTGCATCGTTTCCTCCATCGGCGCCTGCGGCACCTCCGGTGTGGCAGGGGGCTCCCTCCTTCTTATTCCGGTGGCCTGCGCTTCCTTCGGCATTGGCAACGATATTTCCATGCAGGTGGTGGCAGTAGGATTTATTATTTCCGTACTGGAAGATGCCTGCGAAACGGCGCTGAACAGCTCCAGTGATGTCCTCTTCACTGCTACCGCTGAATTTGCGGACCGGCGGAAGAAAGGCACCCTTCGGGCGGAAGATATGGTTCCAAAAGAAAAATAATGAAATGGCTCAAAGGGGCTGTGAAAAAATGGCAACTATTTTTTCACAGCCCTTTTTGCCTGCAAAAAATAAATATGAAAAAATTTCGATATAGCGATTGACAGATGTAATGAAGTCTGTTATATTAAATGTAACACAGAAAGTTACATATTTTATACAGAATGAACAGAATCATTCTTCATTGATAGAAAGAAGGAATTCAAATGGAAATCACAATTTTTGGCAAAGGCAATATGGGAAAGGCCATTGGCGGCAATTTTGAAAAGGCAGGACAGAAGGTCACCTATGGAGGCCGCGATTTCAAAGGAGCCCTGGGAGACATGGTGGTACTGGCCGTTCCCTACGATGCAGTGGACAGCATCCTTTCTGCCCATAAAGAGGAACTGGCAGGCAAAGTGGTGGTGGATATTACAAATCCCGTGAACTTTGATACCTTCGATGGTCTGGTGGTGCCGGCAGATTCCTCGGCAGCCGCTGAAATTCAGAAAAAGGTACCGGAGGCTCTGGTGGTCAAGGCCTTCAATACCACCTTCGCCGGCGTGCTCGCGGCAGGAAAGGTGGGAGAGAAGGAACCGACGGTGGTACTGGCAGCTTCTGACTCTGCAGATGCTAAAAAGAAACTGGCCCAGGCCCTGGAAGGAAGCGGACTTTCCGTCATGGATGCAGGCTCCCTGAAGCGGGCTCGTGAAATGGAAGCGCTGGGATTCCTGCAGATTTCCCTGGCAGCAGGAAAGAAGATTTCCTGGACCGGCGGATTTGCAGTTCTTCACTGATTCTTTCCTGGAAGACAGACAAGGCGGGCTATGCCCGCCTTACTTTTATTTCCGCAATCTGCTATGATAGCAGTATCAGATGCATTGAAATGAAGGAGGTACCATGCAGGTTTCCAGTCAATTTACCATTGCCATTCACATGCTTTCCTATATAGCCCTTTACCAGCATAAGGAAAAGATTACCAGCGACGTGCTGGCCGGCAGCATCGAGGTGAATCCGGTCATCATCCGCCGCCTCCTTTCCCGCCTGAAGGGGGCCGGTATGATTACAGTGCACCGCGGCACCGGCGGCACCTTTCTGGCCAGAGAACCAAAGGATATTACCCTCCTTGATGTTTATGAGGCCACGGAAAATTTGAAAGAAGAAGGTCTCTTCCACTTCCATGAGCACCCCAATCCCCGATGTCCCGTGGGAAGGGATATCCACCACGCGCTGGATGGAAAACTGGCAGAAGTGCAGAAAGCCATGGAAGACAAGCTGGCATCCTTTACGCTCTCTGACGTGGCAGGGGATATTAAAGTGTGAAGGCCATGGGCGGTGAGGATCGTTTCGCAGAACTTTTTCCCCGGTCTGCGTCAAAGCTGCGGCCCTCATGATGACAAAAAATTTATACCTCTTTATAGAAAATGACTATCATAAATTTTGATAAATTTTCTCAAAAAAGGTGTACAATAGAGATGCAGGAAATCCTGCCTCTCTTTGTTCGTCAAAAACAGTTCCCCACCAGAAAGATATTTTCAATCATCCTCCTCCAATTTAGGGAACTGTTTTTCTATACTCTCTTTTGGGGAACTGGAATTTCTTGACCCTGGCGGAGTTCTCTTATATAATAAAACTATTCATGCGAGCGTGGCGGAACTGGTAGACGCACAGGATTTAGGATCCTGCGCTTTGTGCATAAGGGTTCGAGTCCCTTCGCTCGCACCAAAAAAAAGGCTGTGAAAAAATGGAAATCATTTTTTCACAGCCCTTTTTATTGTGAGATATTCTCAGAACGTGACTGGTTTTCCGTAGTAAGCGCATTCCAGGATGCGGCCCATGGTTTCATCATCCACTTTCCGCGGGTTTTCCGGGGTGCAGGCATCCAGGACGGCATTGTGAGCGATGGCGTCCTTCTTTTCCAGGTACAGATCTTCCGGAACACCGTAATCTTTGAGGGAAAGAGGAATGTCCATCATGCGGTCCAGGTGCCGGATGGCATCTTCATAGGACAGAACCAGCTGGGCGTCGGTGTGGCCCGGCAGTCCCACAATGCGTGCCAGGTCGGCATAGCGGCTCATGCAGGCCTTCTTGTTGTACTGAATCACATAGGGCAGGAGGATGGCGTTGGCGCAGCCGTGGGGAATATGGAACACAGCGCCGATCTTATGGGCCAGGGAGTGGGTGATACCCAGAAGGCCATTGGAGAAGGCCATGCCGGCCAGACACTGGGCGATGTGCATTTTACCCCGGGCTTCCTTATCGCCGTGATAGGATTCCAGTATACTGTCAAAAATGTCGGAAACTGCCTGTTTGGCCAAAGGATCGGTGAATCCGTTGGCACAGGTGGAAACATAGGCTTCTGTGGCGTGGGTGAGGGCATCCATGCCGGTGTGGGCAGTGAGCTTGGGCGGCATGGTGAGCGGAATATCCAGGTCAAGAATGGCCAGGTCCGGCGTCAGGTTGAAATCGGCCAGGGGATACTTGATGCCCGTACTATAGTCCGTAATCACCGAGAAGGAAGTGACTTCCGTAGCGGTGCCGGAGGTGGAAGGAATGGCCACGAAAATGGCCTTCTGCCGGAGAGGCGGCAGAGAGAAGGGTTTCTTCACATCGTCGAAGGAAAGCTCCGGATGTTCATAGAAAACCCACATGGCTTTGGCCGCATCAATCGGAGAGCCGCCGCCGATGGCTACAATCACATCAGGCTGGAATTCACTCATAGCTTTGGCACCTTCCCTGACGGCCTCGATGGAGGGATCCGGCGCAATGCCTTCCATAATGCGGGTTTCCATGCCGTTATCCTTCAGTACCTTTTCTGCTTTCTGCAGGAAACCGCCCCGACGCATGGAATGGCCGCCGGTGCAGATGAAGGCTCTCTTATGGCCCTTCAGCACAGCCAGTTTCTCAATGGCACCATAACCTGCATAGATATCTCTTGGCAGTGTAAAACGGAACATAAAAATCTCCTCCTTTTTACGAAAGATGCCGGCCGCCTGCCTGTTTTCCGGCATCAAGGCCGGCCTTTATTCTGTTTAGAACGATTCTGGTACAGGTATCTTTTACTATTATATGTATCCCTGCCCGGAATCCTTCTTTTGGTTCACCCTTATTATAACGCTTTTAAGGAAGGCGAGAAAGATTCTTGAGAAAACTGCATAAGCATTTGATTAGATATGACTAATAGTCATTATTATAAAAGCGGCGGGACAGGGGAAAAATTCCCTTTAAAATCCTGTTGTACTCCCTGTGGAAACTGTGATATAGTGAGATAAATATTTTAACGTATTCTCGTCGTGGGAAAGGAGCTCCTGTTTCATGAGCATGCTTAAAGAATTTAAAGATTTTGCCCTTCGCGGCAATGTGGTGGATATGGCAGTCGGCGTTGTCATCGGGGCCGCTTTCGGGAAGATCGTTTCCTCCCTGGTGAGCGACATTATCATGCCGCCGCTGGGATACATTTTGGGAGGCATTGATTTTTCCAATCTCTTCCTGCCTCTGTCCAGAGTGCCTGTTTCAACCATGGCCGAAGCCAAGGAAATGGGAATCCCTGTCATTGCCTATGGCCAGTTCCTGAACAATGTCATCGACTTCCTCATTGTGGCCTTCGCTATTTTCATCGTAGTCAAGCAGATCAACCGTTTCTTCCCGAAGGCACCGGCCAAAGAACCGAGAAAATGCCCTTACTGCAAAGAAGTGATTGCCGACGATGCCACCCGCTGCCCTCACTGCACGGCAGAATTGAAGTAATAGTATAGAAAAAGGTTCAGAGGGGAAGGGGTGACAGCCGCTGCGCGGCTGATTCGCGTTCCCTTTCCCGCCGGACTCGTCATGCTGACCCCGGGCGAAGAATCTCGGTGCATGACGTTAGTGGCACAGCAGCCGTTAAGGAAGCGCTGATTAAATCATTGTTTGCTTTTATTCTTGAATTTTTATGCAATGCGAGGAATGGGCTGACGCGAATAGCGAGCTATTTAAGGAAGCCCATGACGAAACAGTGCATAAAAATTCTTATAAAAGAAAACTCTATGAATTAATCAGTGCTTCCTTAAATGCCAGTCGGCGGGAAGGAGCCAAACGTTACGTGCATCCTTTCCTGCCGGACTCGTCATTCGGGGTCGGTCAGCCAAAGAATCTTGGTACTTGCCGCTAGTGATACATAGGCCGTTAAATGCCAGTCGGCGGACAGCAGAAGTAGATAGCGGAAAGCTGTCTCACCGGATCACCAGCTCACCAGCCCACACTAGCTCACTAGCTCACTAGCCCACTGGCCCACTCATCTCCCATACACGTCTAAAGCCTCCCTTGCGGGAGGCTTTTTTGGAGACGTTGGATTGTTGAGAAAGATTGGTAACAATGAGTGGAACCACCACGGCCAATGGTGATTTCCTTTTTGTTTACGACTATATGATACAACGGTTTACTATTATTGTCAAGCATATTTCCAAAATAAAATAACAATAATTAACAATATAACTGTTTCTTCTTTTGCCATAGGCCCGATTCATAGGGTATAATAGGATTAGTAAAAATGACTCTTATTCAAAAGGAGGATTTCCCATGAAAAAAGAACTGGCAGCGCTGGCTCTTGCCTGTGCCCTGATTCCCGGCGTATCCATGGCGGCTGACAAACTGCCTTCGTCGGAAAAGCTGATGAATGACTATGATAAGTATGTGGTGGTGTATACCTCTGACGACGAGAGAATCTACGCCGATGCCGATACCATTGAGCGGGATCCCGTTTCCGCCGGCGAGCTTCCGGTCATCCGGGCCACCCTGTATGCAGAAATTTACAAGGATCCCCTCACTTGGCCGGATTATGGAAATTACCGCATGGTGGACTATATCCTCCGGTATGATACGGCAGTGGGAGCAGACCAGCTGGGGCAGAAAATCAAGTACCGTATCCTGAACAAGCTGGAAGGCGCCTATACCCCCGATGGCAAAGCCGTGTCCTATCCCGGCAATCCCAATGAACCGGCAGACGAAGCAGAGGATATTTACATCGCCCTTTACCGCGTATCCAAAACTTCTTATTAAAGACAAAGCGGACCCTGAAACCGGCATTTCCCCGATGTCTCTGCCTTTACAAAGGTAAATAAAAATTATATAATAGTATTAATAAAATACAAAGCAAAGGAGCCTTACTATGCTGCAAGGCTCCTTTTATTTGTCTTAATGATACGAAAGTACGGTTTTGTAGGAAATATCCGGCCACTGGCCCATGGTAAAGGCCTGCGAAATCAAAATTGGAAGGGCCCGCCAAGGAGCCCTGATGGAGATGTGGATATGCAGCTTTTTATAGCAGGTGGATGCGGTGATGAAGGAAGAAATTGTTTCTACGTGGAGGGAGACCGCCACGCTTTTATAGTGGATGCAGGGACCTCTACCGACGGACTGGATCGGATACCGGACCTGACACCGGAGCAGATTCATAAGGCAGAGTACCTCTTCATTACCCATTCCCACAGAGATCACACCGGGGCCATTGAGTACCTGGTGAAACAGGGATTTGAAGGGCCGGTGCTCATGTCCAACCAGACCTACCGCCAGCTCCACTATAAACCCTGGAATACCATGATTCTGGACTCCACGGCGCCGGAACTGGAACTGGAGCCGGGATTTCGGGTGAAATGGGGACGTACAGGCCACTGCGCCGGCGCCGTGTGGTTTCATATTTTTGTAGAAGGAAGAAGCCTTTTCTTTTCCGGCGATTATCGGGAAAATGATACCTTCTACCGCTGCGACGCCGTGCGGGGCCTTCACGCCGACATGGCAGTCATTGACGCCGCCTACAGCAGGATGGATAGGGGGAGGGACCTTAGAAGACAGGTGGCAGACACCGCTTCCTCCCTCATGAAGGACGGTGCGCCCCTTCTCCTGCCGGTGCCCCATTATGGAAGGGGCCTTTCCATGGGGATCCTTTTCCATGAGACCTTCGGCAGGGACCATGGGATTTATATGTCGCCCAAACTGTACGATGAATGGCTCCATCTGGGTCACAGAAAATATTTCGTCCATGATGAAATCACGGAACTTCCCTTTTCCATCTTCCAGCGCTGGGATAACGAAACCATTGAAAAAGGAAATATCTATTTCCTCACCGACGCCCAGCTTTCCAGAGCCTCCAGCCGTCAGCTGATTCTGGACCATCCTGATATGGGAGTCCTCCTCACCGGAAGCATTCACGGTTATGGAAAAGCCCGCTGCTTCTTCCAGACAGGAAGAGCTAAATTTGCCCTCTGGCCCAACCACCTCACCTGGCAGGAAATGGAAGACCTGAAGGCTGAGAATGACATGCCGCTGGTGGTGCCTTTCCATAATAAAAAGGTGAAGCCCGAAAATGATACCTTCATCTTTTAGAAAATTCTTCAGCGGGAATGAAACCGTTCTGCTTTCCTGTCCTTTCCTGCGTATGATATAATAAGAAAAAGAAAAGATTCCCCGTTTCACAGGAAAAGAAAGGTGGGGGTTTTATGTTAAAGTATAAAAAAATTCTGGTTCCCTATGATGGTTCCGACCATGCGAAAAAAGCACTTCTCCATGCCATAGACCTGGCAAAGGCAGGGGACGGCACGACTCTCTATATTGCCTCTGTGTGCAATATGGTGTCTGCCATGAGCAACTTCGACCAGGTATCCATTGCCGAAGGCTGTCTCACCACGAAGCTTTCGGAAGATCTGGAAGAACAGTGCAAAGATGATCTGAAAGAAGCAGCCGCCATGATTCCGGAAGGCGTTGCCCACGAAGAACTGTACGAAGTGGGATCTCCGGGACCGGTGCTTCTCAATATGGCAGAAGAAAAAGGCTGCGATTTGGTAGTCATGGGCAGCCGGGGCCTTGGACCGCTGAAAGGCATTTTCATGGGCTCCGTATCCAGCTACATGGTCAGCCGCTCCAAGTGCCCCGTACTGATTGTGAAATAAAAAAGAACTGTGAGGAAATATGAATCATTTCCTTACAGTTTTTTATTGCTCCCCTATTCTCCTGCAAATTTTTCAAATGACGGCATGCTGCCTGTCCCTGCGTCATCCCGACGTGCAGCTTGGGTCATGGTAAATCGACACTACAAAAAGGCCTCACATACATCTGTGAAGCCTTTTTGCATGGAAAAGAACATACCACAGGGCAGGCATTCCGCCATGCCCCTCATTTTGCTCCTGGCCGTTATGCTCTTTGTTTTCCATTTTCCAGTGCACTGAATCGAAGCAGCCTCCTTTCCATCCCCTCCCTCCTGCTCCATGGATGGGCGCCTGCAGGATTTCTGAGAGGACTTCGACGGTGCTGTTTCTAAATGGATAGTCACGAAGTAATAGCTTTTTTCCCTGCGGTTGTATAGAATAAAGGAGGAAGTAAATGAATGGATAGGCAGCTCCGGCTGCCGTTGAGATAAAATGAATCGGGATGTGATAGGTATGTCGAATCGAGGATGGCTGAAGCAGGAGATTCCTCACTGGGTGAAGGAAGAGGTCATTACAGAGGATGCGGGGAAGAAGATTCTTTCCCGGTATAAAAGACAGGACAGTGCGGCTTACAGGGAAGCCCTGTTTATCCTGGCTGCGGTGTGTATTATAGGTGGGATTTTCTTTCTCTGTGCCAGTCTGTGGAGCGGACTGGACCAGGATCAGCGGTTCCTGCTGGCCCTGGCGCCGCTGGCTGTGTCTTTTATTCTGGCAGCAGCGGTGGCGCTGGTGGATAAAGGTCTTTTGGCTCCGAAGGAAAAGAAAAAGGAGATGGATGGCGAAGAAACGGAGGAGGAAGTGCTTCTTCCGAAGAAATCGCCACCGGTGCACCGGATGCCGGTGTTCCTGCGGGAGGCGGCCTCCACTTTCCATGGCATATGTCTCATCGCCGCCTTCTGGATGGTGGGGGATTCCTTCAAGCTGTCTTCTGACCTGTACACAGCCCTTGCCCTCTGTGCCCTTCTTCTTCTTATCATGACGGTGGTAACGGAGTCGGCGGGCATGGGGATTATTTACATGATTGTGTCCGTAGGCATTTTTTACAGTGCGCCGGTGAGGGGCTGGCCGGAGGCGGCGTCCTGGATTTACATGTTCCTGGCTCTGGGGATTCTGGGCCACATGCTCCGGAGCCACCGGGACCGGGCGGTGGTGTGCTTTTCCTGGGTGTGGGCGGTAGGCATACTGCTCCTTATTTTCTGGTCTGCAGGAAATATGCTGTGGCAGACGATCTTCTTCTCCCTGGCAGCTTCGCTTACCTGGATGGCAGGGGGGCTTTTCCGTTCCTACGGCCTGGGGGCTGATGCACTCCGTTTCTTTGGCGGTATTGCGGTATTCGCCGTGCTTCTGGAGGGATCCTATGGCGCTGTGTGGGCGGATATTTCCGGCAGCTATGCGCTGTGGTTCATTTTCCTTCTTTTCCTGGCGGCGGATGGAGTACTTCTTTTCCGTATGGCTTTGAAGAAGGAATGGCTTTCGGTGCTGGCGGGGTTCACGCCCTTTGTCATGGGCCTTTCGGCTATTGTGTCTATTTTTGAAACTTCCGGTGCCCTGCCGGCCATTATCGTTTCCGTATATACGGGCATTCTGGCAGGAGGCGTCATCATCCGTGGCCTTCTGACAGACCGGGCGGTGCAGAGCTGGGCCGGTGTGTTCCTTCTGGCCGGTGACGGAGCCATCCGGGTCATTGACTCGGCCCTTACCTTTGCCCAAAGAGGGTTCTTCTTCCTGGGCATCGGCCTTCTGGCGGCGGTAATCTGTTATTTTCTCTATCTTCCTTCCAGGAAAAAGGCGCCGGTCCATAGGGACAGGGAAAATCAGGGAGAGGAGGGATCCCGATGATATCGAAGAAGTTATCCCTTATCCTTCTGGCCGTGGTTTTTGTGATTGAAGGAGTTTCCCTTTTCTGGATTCGCGGTGATTACCGCTCCACCATGCTGGACGGAGCGGAGTACGAGGTACCGGCGTCCATCGATTTCAAGGGGGATTTTTACGGGAGAAATTATCTGCCCATTTATATTCCTCTCACCGAAGCGCCCTGGAAGGGCACGGCCACGCCGGAAAAGGGAGAGGAAATCTACCTGTCCTTTGATAAGAACGGGGAGGGGCTGTTGGAAATTACAGGCGCCTCTGACAGGAAGCCCGGCGGTATGTATATCATAACCCGGGTGGTTTCTGCATCGGACGGGCTTGTACATTTCCGCTTCCCTGCGGACCGCATGTACATGCTGCCGGAGCAGCTGAAGAAGCTGTCGGTGGTAGAGCTGTCGGAACGGGTGCAGCTGAAGGATAAGAGCGGGAAGAAGACGGAAACAAGGATGAAGAACGACCTCACTGCCCTGATCCATATCAAGGACGGCAGAGTGGTGATTTCCAAGGTGCTGGCCAATGGTTCTCCGGTGGAGCAGACCTACACCACAGTGGGAAAGAATCTGTCTGTGAAATATGCCAGAAGCGGAAAGGAAAAGGATGCCTATTCCGTAGGCAGGGATATGGAAGAAAAACAATAAGAAATGGAGGGAGACCTATGTACATTATTTTGATGCGTCACGGGGAAGCGGTTCCCCAGACGGAAGATATAACGAACAGGGAAAGAGGGCTTACGCCCAAGGGCATGCGGCAGGCCCGCCGGTCCTCCCGCATGCTGGCCCGTTTCCTGAAGGATCATCCGATCCGGATTTTTACATCCCCCTATGTGCGGACCAGGCAGACTGCCGGTATCCTGGCGGAGGAGTGCTTTGCCGAGGAAATCCATACGGCCGATGAGCTGCTCCAGCCCAACTGGCAGATGGTACGGAATCATCTTCTGCAGGAGGGCTCTCCCCTTGCCCTGGTGAGTCACCATCCTTTCCTGCAGTCCTATCTCCTGACCACCTGCAGTGCGGCTGTGAAATTTGACCTGGCCGGCATTGCGGTGATTGATTATGACCTGAAATGGAACCAGGGAAAGCTGATAGGCTATTTCACTTCCGATCTTCGTCAGCTGAAAAAGGAGGACTGAATCTTGATACCAGTACTGACAGTGGCAGGCTCCGATTCTTCCGGCGGCGCCGGTATCCAGGCGGATCTCAAAACTTTTGCCGCCCTTGGTACCTACGGCATGAGCTGCATCTGTGCTTTAACCGCCCAGAATACGAAGGGGGTCACCATGGTGGTGAATACGCCGGTGGACATGGTGAGGGCCCAGCTGGAGGCTGTATTTGATGATATTCCGCCTAAGGCGGTGAAAACGGGCATGCTTTCTTCTGCCCCCATTGTGGAGACGGTGGCCGATTTCCTTTCTTCCCATGGAAAGGTGCCCCTGGTGGTGGATCCGGTAATGGTGGCCACCAGCGGCGCCGTGCTGCTGGAAGAAGATGCCATTCAAAGCTATAAGGAAAAGCTCATTCCCCTCTCCACCCTGATTACCCCCAATATTCCGGAGGCAGAGGTGCTGTCGGGGCTTTCCATTCAGAATGAGGAGGACATGAAAAAGGCGGCTCTGGCCCTGATGGACCTGGGGCCTTCGGCGGTGCTGGTGAAGGGCGGCCACAGCGTGGAAGATGCCAGGGATATCCTCTATGACGGCAGGAAATTTCATGTATTTTCCGGCAGGCGGATTTCGACGGAAAACACCCATGGCACCGGCTGCACTCTTTCAAGTGCCATTGCAGCTTCCATGGCTCGGGGTCTTTCCCTCACCGAAGCGGTGGGAGAAGCGAAAAAGTATATGGAAGGGGCCATCAGAAGGGCTTCCGTAGATTCCGTAGGCCATGGACACGGCCCGGTGCACCATTTCTGGTTTTATGGGGAAAACTGGGGGCACATGGAATGAACTATCCCTTCTTTGCTTTCATGGCCCGGCTGAAATATATTTCCCGCTGGGGTCTCATGCGGAATTCCATTTCTGAAAACGATGCAGAGCATACCCTGCAGACCGTTATGATTGCCCATGCTCTGGCGGTCATAGGAAGGGACATCTTCCACAAGGACCTGGACCCGGAGCGAGCGGCTCTGCTGGCGCTCTATCATGATGCCAGCGAAGTTTTTACCGGGGATATGCCGACGCCAGTGAAATATTTCACCAGTGATCTTCGGGAGCAGTACCAGAAAATCGAAGATCAGGCCCGGGAAAAGCTGCTTCGCACCCTGCCGGAAAGTCTCCGGCCTTCCTATAAACCCTATGTGGTGGACATGGAAAAAGATCCCCTCTGGCCTTTGGCCAAGGCGGCGGACACCATGAGCGCCTACCTGAAATGCATGGAAGAAATCCGGGATGGCAACAGCGAGTTCAGGGAAGCCTTCAAGTCTACGGAAGAAAAGCTGAAGGCTCTTCATATGGAAGAAGTGGACTGGTTTATGAAACACTTTGCTTCCAGCTTCATGGAAACGCTGGACGAATTGAATAGAAATATCCGATAAAAAAGGGACTGCGAAGAAAGGTCAATCATTTCTTTGCAGCCCTTTTTTCAGAAAGCGCAGATTTCCTGGAGGCCTGTTTGGATTCTTTCCTTTTTATGCCATGGAGGGAAGGCGCCATGGGAACAGCCGGCCTATGTACGAATCCTTATGACGGTGCAGGGCATGAGAATTTTAATGAAAGCAGATTTCATGAATGAATCCATGCTTTCTTATAGACAGAAGGAACATGAAAGTGTATAATTATTTACATAAAGCGTATAAATTGCATAAAAATGAGGTGCTCCTATGAAACTGTGGAAAAAAGGTATATTGATTACATCGGCTCTTCTGCTGGCGGCAGGCATGATGGCAGGCTGCGGCGGAGAAAAACAGGCCGTTTCCTCCGCTTCTGGAAAAAATGTGCTGAAGGTAGCGACCAATGCCACCTATGTGCCCTTTGAATTCAAAACAAAGGACGGCAAGGATTATACAGGCTATGAAATCGACGTGGTCAGGGCAGTGGCAAAGGAAATGGGCCGGGATGTGGAATTTAGAAACATTGCCTTCGACGGCCTCATCCCATCCCTCCAGTCTAAGGAAGTGGATATGTCTGCTTCCGGCATGACGGCTACGAAAGAAAGGGCGGAAAAGATCCTTTTCGCTGCTCCCTTCTATGAAACCAAGCTGGCAGTGGTCACCAAGGCAGACAGTGACATCCACTCTGTAGATGACATGAACAAGGGCCAGGAAATTGCTGTGCAGGTGGGCACCACAGCTGCCTACTACGCCCAGGATAAGGGTATGAAAACAAGAAACTTCGATCACTCTTCCGATATTATTATGGAACTAAAAGCCGGCGGCGCCGTAGCAGGCATTCTGGATAAACCGGCGGCCGATTACTTCGTAGCTACCGATGGCAAAGGTGCTTTCCGGGTGGTGGATGTGCCGGACTCCAAGGTCCAGTACTTCGCCTTCGGCTTCAACAAGGACAATAAACAGCTGCAGCAGGAAGTGAATAAAGCCATTGCGGACCTGAAACAGAAGGGCACGCTGAATGAACTTCATGAAAAATGGTTCAAGACCCCGCTCCCCGATATGCCGGCTACCACAGAAGAAGCCCTGGGCATCTGAAAGAAGGGCATGTAAAAAGAGCTCCCGAAGGGGGCTCTTTTTTTGTGGGCTGGCGGGCTGGCAGGACAGCTATCCGCTATCCGCTATCCGCTTCCCGCCGACTGGTACTTATTACCGATTGTCTCATATGCTTCGGGTACCGAGATTCTTCGCTTCGCTCAGAATGACGACACCGGCGGGAAGGGAAAGCCGTAACACCGTCTGATTTCTAACGTCAAATTCACGCCCCTATCCTCCGTCGCCTAACGGCGTGCACAGCGAACAGATTTTGAAGGAGCGAAAGCGACGCACAAAATGTAGTGAGTCGTTTCTCCACGGGAAAGCATGTCACTGGATTCTCGGGTCCCTATGCTCCCCTACGAATCCAGTTCCTTTGCCACTCTTTAGGGGCCATCCCCTTTCTTAGGAAGGGGGCTTTATCACTTCGCCATGCAGTACTGGAGACACAAAGGTAAATTCCGTAACGCTGCCTTTATATTCATCGCCGAAGGCGATACCACAACCCTCGGGCCCTAGGCCCGTCAAACCTGAGAACCTTCCGGCCTTTAGGCCGGTCAATCTTAATAACCTTTGCGCCTTAAGGGCGCAGGACCCCTACATCTTTTCCACTTCTATGGCCTTCCCGTAGGTGAAGGACCAGAGGTAGAGGTGGGACACCGGTTTGCCCAGCAGTTTTTCTGCTGCTTCTCCATAGACCTGGAGCTGGATTTTGTAATGGTCTTTCAGCTCTTCTTCTGTCATGGTGCGGTCGGTTTTGTAGTCGATGATGATGAAATCCTTTTCGTATTCCAGAAGACAGTCCATAACGCCCTGGAGAAAAATATTTTCTCCTTCTTCACATTTCGGGTAGAAGGAACGGGCTGGGAGAAGGATGGAAAAAGGCATTTCTTTGCGGATGTGGGAGGCGGTTTTCATCTTTTCTGCCAGCGGTCCTCTGGCGAAGGCAAGGAGGGAGGACAGGGGGCTGGGTTTTCTCTTTTGAGAGAGAAGGATTTTTCCTTCTTCTTCGGTGAAAACCTTCTCTTCCACCAGCTGATGCAGGGCGGCTTCCAGGGATTCTGCATCGGCCGGAAGGGTGGTGAAGTCTATCATTTCCATGGCCTTATGCATGAGAGTACCGAAAGAAGTGCCCTGGTATTTCGTTTCATCGCCTGAGAGGAAGAGGGGCGGCGCCGCATAGTCTGCGTCCAGGCTGTCCCCTTCGTCTGCCAGTATCACCGAAGGCTGCGGCGGCTCATCGCTTGCTGCATATTCTGCCAGTTCCCTGAGATGCACGGCGGCAGTGGCAGTGAGCTTGGCCGGCGTTTCGAGGGCACCTTGCCAGGGGTAGGTCCAGGAGAGCTGGGCATCCATCCAGTCCGGCGCCTGGTCTGGAAGGTGAGCGAGGAAATGGGACAGTTCTGTTTTTTCTTCCCGATTTTCTTCCTTTGGCGACGGAAGGAGGCTATCCTTTCCGTTTATATGGGAAGCCTCTTTTTCGTCTTCTGTGAGAAGGTCCATCTGGCTGGTGATGGAAAAGGAAAAGCGCGAGTGGTCCAAAGGGGCGTCATTCCGATAGGAAGGGATTTTTCCCGCCCTGTCCCAGGCATCTTTCATGGTGCGGTGCCGCAGGGCGGCGGGCATGATCCAGTCCAGAAAGGATTTGGCGTTGGCCGTGAGGTGGGCAGGAAGAGGAGAAAGGGACTCACCGGATCCGGCAGAGGAAAGGGACGTGGTCCAGCGGTCCAGGTCCGAGGCAGCGTCTTTCATGACCGCTGTAACGAAGAGCTTGTCTCGGGCCCTTGTCATGGCCACGTAGAGAAGGCGGGCTTCCTCGGCCAGGTTTTCCCTGCGGGACGCTTCCCTGAGGGCATACCAGTACAGGCTGGGCCAGCGGACTCTGTTCTTTTTGTCGTAGTACTGGATGCCAAGGCCCAGGTCTTTATGACAAATCGCAGTCTGCCAGGTATCCCGCAGGTTGAATTCTTTCCGGGCATCTGCCAGGAAGACCACGGGAAATTCAAGGCCCTTGCTCTTGTGGATGGTCATAATGTGGACAGAGTCGGGCATGGCGGAAACGGCCAGGGCTTTGAAAGATTTCTTTTCCTTTTTCAGCTTGGACAGATAGTTCAGGAAGGAGTAGAGCCCGCTTTGCGGGGCGCTGTCCCGCTCCAGAGCCAGATGATAGAAGGAGAGGATATGCCCTGCCCGCCAGGCGCCGCCGGAAAGGCCGGATACATAGGTGAGGTAGTCCGTATCTCCCAGTATACGGCGCAGCAGCGGCGCTGTGCCGTCCTGCATGCCGTTTTCCCGCCAGTCACGGTAATGGTGGAGGAATCGGTGGAGCTTTTCTTCCTTTTCTTCCGAAAGAACCGATGAAGTGAGGACGGGCCAGAGGTTCGTCTCTCCCTGACGTACCTTTTCCAGATAAAGGAGGGAAAGGTCCTTTTCGTCAAGCCCTGCGAAGAAGGAGCGGAGTACTGCTGCCAGGGCCAGGTCCTGCCGGGGATTGTCCAGAATTTTTAAAAGGGCCCACAGGACTTCCACTTCGCTGTTTTCCATGAAATCTTCTTCCTTATCGGAAACGGCGGGAATGTGATTTTCTCCCAGCACCTTCATGAGCTGGGGCCCTTTTCCGGCAATGGAACGAAGAAGGATGACAATATCCCCGTATTTTATGGGCCGGAAGGTGCCGTTTTTTTCCATCACCATGCCGCCGTCCATGATTTCATGGATGCGGCGGGCTATGAGGCGTCCTTCCAGCGCTATATTTTCCATGTCCCTCACATCTTCGGACACCTCCGCATCTTTGAGGCCCTCCCTGTCGATGAGGTCGATGGAAACGCTGCCGCCCACATAGGACAGGGGCCTTTCTTCTTCGTGGCGGCCGGCATAGAGGGCTTCCGCATCGCCGTAGTCCAGCTCCAGGGATTTGGCTGTCATGATCTGGCGGAAAATGAAATTGATGGACGAAAGAATGGCGGCGTCGCTTCGGAAATTGCGGTTCAGGTCGATTCGATGGGAAGGGGCGTCTTTATCCAGGGAATAGGTGTGGTATTTCTCAAGGAAAATGGTGGGATCCGCCTGACGGAAGCGGTAAATGCTCTGCTTGATATCGCCCACCATGAAGCGGCTGCTGCCCTTGGATACCAGGGCGGTAATGAGTTCCTGCACGCCGTTGGTGTCCTGGTATTCATCAATCATCACTTCCTTGAACCGGCGGCGGATGGACAGGGCGGCAGCGGAAGGGAAAAGGGCCGCCTTTTCCGGCGTGAAATGAGGATTGTCCCTGTCCAGAAGGATGTCCAGGGCGTAATGCTCCATGTCATTGAAATCCATGAGGCCTTCCTGCTTCTTCCTGGTCCTGAGGGCGGCGGAAAAATCCAGGGCCAGGCGGGAAAGGATGGTGACTGTGGGAAGCATGGCTGCCGTTTCGGAAATCCATTGCTTTTCCGGTATCTGGGCAAAGGGGGCAATTTCCTTCTGCCACAGCTTTTTAGCGCTGTCCCGAAGGGTCTTGATGGTTTCCGCCTCCTGCGATTTGGTGAAATCGGCGGGTTTGGCAAAATGGAAGGCTTCCGCCTGGGCCTTGCTCATACTTTTCAGGCGGTCATAGGTAAAAGAGGGCAGGGAAAACCAGTCCTTCCAGCTTTTCATGGCAGAAAGGGTAGAAAAATAGGCATATTCATTGCTCATCTGCTCGCCGTATACCGCTTTTGCGGCGGGGCTCATTTCCATAATGGAAAATATCTGGCGATAGGAGTCCATGATTTTTTCGGAAAGGGACATGAGCTTTTCCAGTACCGGCCTGTCCCAGGCAAGGTCATCCATGGAGGCCTTTTCCGGAATGCGGTAGTGGGCAGGAAGGCGGCGAATCCAGTCCTCCGGAAAGGGGAGGGAGGAGGCAAAATGGAAGATACGGAGCACCATATCCTTTAAGGCCCGGTCCTGGTAGCGGTCGGCAAAAAGGTCCACGGTGTCAAGGAAATGGGCATCTCCCTTTTCATACCATTTCTCCAGTACTGAGGACAGCACGTCATCTTCCAATAGGAATTCCTCATTTTCGTCGGAAATAATCCTTGTTTTCGGGTCCAGGTCCAGAAGGTAGAAATACTGGCGGATAATGGACTGGAAATAGGAATCCAGCGTAGAAATCTGGGCGCTTCCCAGGAGGGAAATCTGTTTTTCCAGATGGCGGATCCGCACTTCATCATCTGCTTCGTCAGCTTCCTTCAAAGCGTCAGACAAAGCCTGGGAAATACGGGCTTTCATTTCGCTGGCGGCGGCTTTCGTGAAGGTAAGCACCAGAAGCTCATTAATATCCGTATGGTTTTCGGGATCCTTGACCAGACGGGCAATCCGTTCCGTAAGGACTGCCGTTTTTCCGCTGCCGGCGGCAGCAGAAAGAAGAAGATTCTTCCCTCTCACCGAAAGGGCTTCTTCCTGTTCTTTTGTCCAGTGGTTACTCATGGTATTTCTCCTTTCAGTGAGGTCATAGTGTGCTGATGTATTCGTGTGCTGGTGGGACAGTGGGAGAGTGAGGGGGCTGTCGGCTTCCGGCTTCCGGCTCCACGCCGGCTGGTATTTACTACCGATTGTCTCATATGCTTCGAGTACCGAGATTCTTCGCTTCGCTCAGAATGACGAGCCCGGCGGGAAAGGGGCCGCGAAGCGGCATACATATTCATCGCCGAAGGCTATACCTCCCTCTGAACCCTTTGAACCGACACGCCCATCAGGGCGTGTCAAATGGCGATACCACCACCCTCGGAGGCGAAGGCCAATGATGCCCCTTGAGCGGAGCGGCCATAACCTTCGGGGCCGCCGGCCTCGTCAACCTTCCCCTTTTGAACCCTCTGAACTCTCTGGTCCTTGGGGTTTCCCCATTGCCCTTTCCGCCAGCTGTTTTTTCAGTTCCCTGTCGGTGGGAAGATTGACATAGTCGTAGCTTTCCCCTTCTCCTTTTGGATCGAAGCGGCAGATGGCATGGAAGGGGCAGTAGGTGCAGGGTACCTGGTTTTTGTATCGTACCGGACGGATGGGGATATGGCCTTTTTCCATGTGATGATAGATTTCCAGCAGTTTTCTTTTCACTATGGTGAGAAGGTTTTTGAAATCTTCGGCAGACAGAGTGGAGGCGGTCTGGGTGAGGGCGCCTTTCCCTGACAATTTGACAGGGAGGAAGGAGTCCTCCTCTCCGGCGGCACCATCGAGGCGGCGCAGGATATCGGTGTCGGAAAGAATCCAGCCGGAGGTATACTCCTTATCTTTCAGCGGCGGTTTTCCCCCAGGCGGCACGGCAGGAAGGCTCTTCACATCGCCGGACAGGTAGATGTACATGAGGGCGGCGGGAAGAAGTCCCCCGCCTCCTTCTTCTTCCACGTCCAAAAGGTAGGTGAGAAGCTGCAGTTTCAGCCCTGCCACCGCCTCCTGAAGGGTAGCAGTGGTATGGCCGGTTTTGTAGTCAAAAATGGCCACTGCATCATCACAGCTGTCGATGCGGTCGATTTTGCCGTTCAGGGTGAACGTATCCTTTTCGCCGGAAAGATGGAGGTAGAATTCCTTTTCCAGCGCCTTTGTGTCAAAGGAGCTGTTCTGACTCCATTTGCGGAGGGATGTAAGGGAGCGGCGGAAGGTTTCGTTCAGCGCCTTTTCTGTATAACGGGAGGCGCCGTCGGCGTGGAGGGCACCGTAGCGGACCTTGGGAGCCAGGCGGGAGGCAATGGTTTCTGAAAGATTCCGGATATCTTCATCCGTGGCATCCCGCCACTGTTTCTTTTCCTTTGACAGGGACTGCCCGAACTGGTGGAGTCCTGCATGAAGGTAGCTGCCGAAATCCATGGATTCCATTTCCCCTTCGTCCCGTTTGTCGATTTTAAGTCCGTAACGGACAAAGTACATGAAGGGACAGCGGCGGTAGTTTTCAAAGCGGGTGACAGAACCGAAGAAGCGGCCCCCCGGCTTGAAAAGCTGATCCGCCAGGTCTTTCGGAAGGGGCGGCGCTTCGTTTTTGTACTGGTATCCGGAGAGGGCGTCCTTTACATCCTCTTCATAGCCATTATCCCGGGCCCAGCGGACCAGGGCGGCCCAGGGAGAGTTTTTCTCGGGGATTTTTTCCCGCAGAAGGGCAGGAAGAAGGGAGAGGGCCTGCCGGGGATTGGCGAAATAGGAGCGGTCCGTTTCCCTATCCTCCGGCGTCAAGGTGCGCTCCTCCGAGGTATAGCCCAGGCGGCGGAGCTGGGAAAGGAGGAAAGAAGGCTCCGTGTCATTGTGGTCATCGTTCACGGAAGGCATGGTCATGTACAGCACCTTCTCTGCCCTGGTGAGGGCCAGGTAGGTGAAGAACTGCTCCTTATGTACTTCCTCCAGCAGGCTTTCGCCGAAAATGAGGCGGCTGTCTTTGAAAATCTTCTGCCGCTCCAGCTCGGTAAAGAAGCCTCCCTCTTCTACGCGGCGGGGAAATTCCCCTTCCACGGCGCCGGGGATGAAGACAGCTGCAGCTTCCATGGCATAGCCCCTGTCCATGCCGGTGACGGTGACATGGTCCAGGGTAGGGGGAATGGTGGAGTAGGTGAGGGCAGTGAGGCCGTCTTCGAAGATGGAGAGAAAATTTTTTTCTGAAATCTCATCATCACCAGCGGTGTGGACGATTTCATCCAGAAGGGAAAGGATTTTCTTCCACACCTGCAGGTGAGGACGAAGGTTGGTGCGGAGCGCTTCCTTTTCATCCATGGCTGAGAGGGTGTCCGGTATCTTTTTGTCCATCATCCACTGGTAGAGGAGGCGGCAGCGGTCTTTAGACTTGGGGCTCTGGCTCCATTTTTCTGCCAGTTCGTCCAGCATGGCAGTGAGGCGGGTGCGCCATTCATTGGCCTCTGTGAGCTCTACCTGTTCTTTTTCGGAAAGAGCAGGCGCAGGTGAATCCAGATCCCGGTAGGCGCGGAATTCCCATGGTTCGTGGTACTGCCAGGGGCGGATGCCATGGGAGAGCACATAATTCTCCAGCCGGTCTACCTCTTCCTCCTGCCATTCCGGAAGGAGGAAGGTTTTCAGCATGCGGAAAATGGTTTCCCGCTGCCAGCCGCTGTTTTTCCGGCTGCTTTCAGCGGTGAGGAAACGGACCAGACTGTCCAGAAGCACCACCAGGGGATGGTTGTTCATAGGATGCTTCCGGTCGATGAATCCGGGGATTTCATAGCGCTTGAAGGACCGCTCCAATGCATCGTCATAGTCCTCCGGGTTTCGGAGAAGGACAAGAATATCCCTGAAACGGAGATGCCGGTCCCGCACCAGGGACAGAATGGTTCTGGAAATGAAATCCACTTCCTCAGCTCTGTGGGAGGCGGTGATGAGGTGAAGACCTTCATCGGGTGTCGGCGTGGCTGCTGGAGGAAGGGGAGAATGGGCTGCCCGCCGGTTGAAGAAAAAGCGGGCCATGGCTTTCAGGCGGGGAGAAGCAAAGCGGCAGTCCTCGGACAGGAGAATGGATGAAAAGTGGCGCTCCTCTGCGGAAAGGAGGGAGAAAAGATGGAAAGGGCGGGCAAAATTGGGATTGACTGCCGCTTCTTTCGGCCTGTCCATCTGCAGAGTCATGGTGACTTCTTCTGCCGTGTGTAAAAGGGCGTAAACAATGTGGATTTTCTGGGGTGCCATGCCGTTGAACCCGTCAATCCATACACGGGAGGAACGGAGGGTGGGAGATTTGGGAATTTCCCGGGCCAGCAGGTCGAAAAGGCTCCCCTGGTAGTCGAAGTGGTCTTTCAGGTACCGGTGGTAGGCGCGGTAAAGGAGGGAAAGATCCTTCATCTTCCGCCCCAGCGGCGTATCGCCCTGGGCTGTGGCAGCGTTTTCCAGATTCTCCTCTGATACGCAGAACATATCCAGCTGATGGAAAAAGCCCGTCAGCTCTTCAGAAAAATGGGGCTGGGAAGCCGCTTTCATCATCATTTGCAGCTGGTCCCTGTTTTCCTCCAGAAGACGGCGGAGAATGATCTGCTGTCCAAGCGGTGACAGGGCATCGCTCACCGGCGAATGAAGCTCCTGAAATACGCGGTAGGCCAGGCGGGAAAAACCGCACACTGTCACATTGGTAAATCCTTTGCCGGGGAAGGATTCTGCCAGCCGGTACTCTGCTGTGTATGTGCCCTGGTCAGGCACCAGAAGAAAAGCCTTCCGCTCCGGATGGCCTTCCACGTATTCCCTGATTTCCCGGCAGCATCGCTCCGTTTTTCCCGTGCCGGCGCGGCCGAATATAAAATGAAGTCCCATCACTCTATCTCCCTTCACCCTGTAATATATTCATTATACTATGACAGATAGAAAACCGCAGGAAGAAAAGGGCAGGCCCAGGGGATATCAAAGTCCCATGATATCCACGAGCTCATTGGAATGCCCGAAACTGTTTACTTTCCGCCATTTTGTGATACAATAGGATTACTTCGTTGTCGTAATAATAATGAAAGGTATGCTATGTCGGAAAATAAAATCTGGACCCGGGAATTCGTGGGAATGGGACTCACGAATTTCTTTTATTTTATGTCCCAGTACATATTGATCGCCGCTCTTCCTGTGTTCATCATGGATGATTTAGGGAAGGGGCAGTGGGAGGCAGGCATGGCCATGACCTGCTTCCAGATCGGCACGGTGCTCTGTCGGCCCCTGGCGGGACGGATTATTGATGGGGTAAACAAGCAGAAACTTCTTTTGGGAGCGTCTTTCCTGTTTTTCCTGCTCATGGCCGGCTTCTACTTTGCCTCTTCGCTTCATGCGGTGTGGTTTCTCCGCCTTGTCCATGGCGCCGTGTTTGCTCTGGGCACCACTGCCTCTGCGGCCATGGCAGCTCTTGTGCTTCCCCGGCGGCGTAAGGGAGAGGGCATCGGTTATTTTGCAGTCTGCGGGAATATGGCCATGGTCATCGGGCCGCTGTTGGGACTTTTGATTATGGATTATCTGGGAGCCCATCCCCTCTTTATTTTCCTGGCCCTGCTGGCGCTGGGAGCCATGGTGGCAGGAAACGGAAAGAAACTGCCCGATGAAACCATCCTGCCTGGCGGAAAAAGGCAAAAGGGTTTCCATATCAGTGATTTCATAGAAAAGAGGGCCCTTCCTTCTGTCATCCTGGGAGGTCTTGTGTTTTTTGCCTACGGCGGCGTGCTGACCTTTATCCCCATGTATACCAGAAGTCTGGGCATGGGCGGGAGCACCAGTCTTTTCTTCCTGGTCTTTGCCCTGGTTATCGTGGTGACAAGGCCTTTTGTGGGCTATCTCTTTGACCATCATGGCCCCAATGCCACCGTGTACCCGGGATTTGCCTTTTTCTCCCTGGGCTTCATCCTTTTCAGCCTGGCAGGAAATCTGCCAGTCCTTCTCCTTTCAGCAGCGGTGCTGGGAATCGGATTTGGCGCTCTGGCTCCCGCTTTCCAGACTCTGGCAGTGCAGAGCGCCCCGGCATCCCGGGCAGGGGTGGCTACCTCCACCTATTTCTGGTCTCTCGATATTTCCGTAGGCCTGGCGGCAGCAGTGCTGGGCGTGGCAGCCAATGCCTTCGGCTATCCCTTCATGTACGGCGTCATCTGTCTTTCTTCTTCCCTCTTGGGCCTTGCCTATTATTTTTTCTGGAGAAGAAGTCTTTCCTGAATTTCCGGCATTTCAAAAGGGGCTGTGAAAAAATGATTGCCATTTTTTCACAGCCCCTTTTTGATTGCTTTTTTCAAAAGCATGGGGACACCGGCTGCCAGAACAGGGTGGGAAGATTCAGACTCAGTCCTTGATTACAATTTTTTCTACCAGCCCTTCAATCTGCTTTTCTCCATCAGGGAAGGAGGACAGGTGGTTGATGTACATGAAGGAAACCTGGGAACCGATATAATTCCGGAAACGGTTGAATTTTTCAGGATTTTTTTCGGCATCGATACCGTAGAGGGAAGCGGCTGCTTTCTTCAGGATGGCAATGGACTTCTGGGATGCCGGGGAAGTGAGAACCCAGTCATGGTCGCCCAAATGGACGATGTATCCTTCCTGTTTATGGGGAGTAGGAAGACCTTCTCCATCCTTCCGGAGGTAACCGCTGCGGATGGGATCTTTTCCGGCAATCAGGGCAGCTGCCTTGATCCAGCCCACCACATCCCCTTCATCCTTTGGGTTGGAAGGCGCACCGTGGGCGCAGGCCTGTGCCACCACCACTTCGGATGGTATGCCGCGGTACATGGATTCGGCAATACTTAACACATGGTGAGCCCCCTGGCCGGCCAGAGTGTATTCCTTGCGGGAACTGCCGTCTTTCTGCCACTGGAATACAAAAGGCTTTTCAATGTCATGGAGGGCCTGGCCTGCCATGGCGGTGTCATAATCCACATGGTAGCCGAATACATCCTTGTAAGTACGGCAGATGCCGGCGGTGATATGCAGGTTGCTGGATACATGGGTGGCAAGGCCGCCGGGATAGGGATGGTGGCTCATGTAGCCGCTGCCCGGGGCGGTCATAAAGGGCTGCAGGCGGGACGGAAGGGGAGGAAGAAGGGTTTCTGCAGTAATTTTGGAGGGATCTGCCAGCTTCATTTCCACCAGCTTATTGTAAATCTTCTGGATGGCAGAAGAGGAGCTGTAGTTTTCCATGAAGGAAGGCTCCGGATGGTTGATCATGGAAAGGACTGCCGATTTCAGGCCGCTGTCGTGAATGGTATTGACCTGGCTGATAATGTCCTTAAAGGAACCCTTGACCAGGGGAGAATTTTTGGCAGATTCTTCTGCTGCCGGCAGGGCGGAAAGGGCGCAGGGTCTGATTTCCAGAGTTTTAGCGGTTTCCTCGGCAGCAGAGGCCTGGAAGGGGAAATGGAAAAGAAGGGCACCGGCGGCGCTGCCGGCTGCCAGCTTCAGAAAAGTCCTTCTGGAAATAGGTTCCTTCATCATGGATTCACTCATTGATTCATCCTCCTCAATTGACAGAAGCGGGGGTCCGCTTACCATAAAAGCCGGATTGCAAATGACCGGCAGGGCAGGGGAAAATCCGGAAAAGGGGGATTTCCTGCTTTTCTCTCAGTGTATCTGTGGTTTGCAAAGGGAATAACAGGGGATGGAAAAATAAGGACAAAGACCGTCAGATTTCTGTAAATTTGCAGAAATTTGGCAGAATATGACAAAGTCCATAAAAAGATTTGACGAAATCGGAAAATCTTTCCTTTATGATGAAAGGGAATTCAATTGTTTTTCATAAAGGAGGCTTCCCATGTTTGGTATTGGAATTCCTGAACTGCTTCTCATCCTGGTTATCGGTCTCATTGTTTTTGGACCCGGCAAGCTGCCGGAAATCGGCAAAGCTTTGGGAAAAAGTATGCATGAATTCAAGGATGCGGTGAATATGGATACACAAAAGACAGTGGTGGTGAAGGCAGAAGGGACAGAAGTGAAAACGGAAGGCGCTAAAAAATGACAGCCCCCGGTGAAGCAACCGGTGATATGCCCCTCACCGGCCATCTGGCGGAACTGCGAAAACGGATCCTCTATTCACTGGCGGCCGTGCTGGCCGGTACAGTGATCTGCCTTTTCTTCATTCAAAACCTCATCTCCCTTCTTACGGCACCGGCGGGCCATCTTTACTTTGCCCGGCCGGCGGAGGTCTTTGTCATTTATATGAAGACGGCAGTAATCGCCGGTTTCATCCTGGCGTCGCCGGTAGTTTTCTTCCAGTTCTGGCGTTTTATCCTGCCGGCCATGACGGACAGGGAAAGGACCTGGACCATTCTCTTCGTCCCCCTCTCGGTGGCACTCTTTCTGGGAGGCATTGGATTTTCCTATTTCTTTGTCATGCCCCAAAGCCTTCATTTCCTCATGGCCTTCGGCGGAGAGAACTTCACGCCTCTTCTTTCCATGGAAAGCTATCTGGAATTTGTGATTCTCATGATTCTTCCCTTCGGCGTCATGTTCAACCTTCCCCTGCTTATGATGGTTCTTGCTCTGGCAGGGCTGGTGAAGGAGAAGACACTCAAAAGAGGAAGAAAGTTTGTCATTCTGGCCGCCTTCATCCTGGCGGCGGTGATTACTCCTACGCCGGACATTCTCACCCAGTCCCTCCTGGCCCTGCCTGCCGTTTTCTTTTATGAAATCTCTCTCCATGTCATAGGAATCATGGAAAAGGCTCATCACAGGAAGGAGAGCTGATACTCCGTGTTTTCCGATTTCCCCGGGCTGCCCCTGCAGGGCAGCTTTTTATGTGGGAAGGGTATAATAATGACTTACATATAGAAAAATGGTAAAATACAGGTAGATAAAAATCGTTTTCAAGATAGGTGATCGGTAAAGAGGTGAGAACCATGTGGAAGGAAAAAGGACAGAACATCATTGAATATGCCCTCATGCTGGCACTGGTGGTAGGCATCGGAAGCTTTATCTACACCCAGGGGTATGGGGACAACATTTCCGCCGTTTTCAACAATGCAGGAAACCTGTTGGAAGAGGTGAATAAAACCCAGGAAGAGGCGAAAAAGGAAGCGGACAGGAACGCGGACAGGAGCTATGCGGAACATCTGGGAGACCTGCTGAAAAATGCAGTGACTGATGGATCCATAAAGCTGAGTGATGGCAGTTCTGTCTACCTGCTGGTGCAGAATGAGCCAAACTCCAAATATCATAATCTGCATATGAATGGGGCCAAAACCGGCGGCAAGGTCTGGATTAAAAATGCCAATGGAAATCTGGTTGATTATGGCAACGCTGGATTTGATACCATGTTGGATACGGTAGGCGGCAATTATCACAATTATCAGGATGCAGCGGTGAAGCAGGATGGTGTCTACTGGTACGGCGTGCAGATTACAAAGAATTCCACCGGTAACAGCTATACCCTCTCCTACATGGACAGCAATACAAACAGTTATAACAAAGATCATTCCGGTTTTGATATTAATCAGGCCAATGCGCCCTATGAAACAAAAACTTGGACTCCCTGACCTGTAAAGACAATAAAAAAGCTGATAAGAAATGGCTGCCATTTCTTATCAGCTTTTTTGTGCATCTTTATTTTCCATGGGAATGAAGGTAAGCAGTCATAGGCTTCGTCATCTCGAACGAGCAGCCTGTCGTTACGGGAGGTATATGCTTTCTGCTCCTTGGGGCTTTAAGTGGAAATTTCCAGTCACAATGCGGGGTGTACTGCTGCGGAGTGAGATGTCTCCGCGCCGCATCGCTTTATCGAAATGACAGTGGGGCAGAACGGTCCCTTTCAGATTGGCAAAGTGGCGCCCGATTTTCTGAATAGAAGAACCAGATAGGGTTTTAATTATTTTTGCGAAGTCTTTGAAATATCATTTGCTTCTTAAAATATGATTTTAATTTATTCTGCTTTTATGCTATAGTAAATGTAAGAACGGCATAACTGAGAATTTACAGAAGGCATGCCTTGCAGCAGGATACCATCATTTGATGGATACGTGAGATACACCGGTTTCATCAGGAGGCTTTGCATGAAACAGTATGTGTATGATTTCTATGGGGAAAATGAACTGGAAGAAGTGATAGACCGGTTCAGGCAGGAACGAAGGGAAAAGGCGGGGCTTTTTATTACCCTTTATCATGAGTCCAACGATTTGGAAAAAGTTAAGGAGAGCATACAGACACTGAGGAAGGCTTTTCCCCAATCGGCCATTGCCGGCATGTCCGCTTCCGGCGGTATTAAGGACGGACGCATGGTACTGGGGAAAAGCGTACTTGCTTTTCTTTCCTTTGAAGATACGGAAGTGTCGGTGCACTGCTATGACATCAGCAGCATGACCCCCGGCGAGGCAGGGGAAAGGGCGCTGGAAAGCTTCAGCGGTATCAGAAATCTGGCAGGGGTGGAAGTATTTACCACCCTTTCCACGGTGGACGTGGATGATTTCCTTACGGAGCTGGATCACCTACCGCTGGAGACGGCCATTTTCGGCGGCGGCGCCGATGCCTATACCGGCGGCGATGATACCTGCGTCTTTGGCAATGATTTCATTTCCCGAAAGGCCATTGTGGCAGTGTGCTTTGCAGGGAAGGTGAAAATCCGGGTGTCCCAGAACCTGGGCTGGCAGCCCCTGGGACAGGTGATGACCATTACTGCCATTGATGGGGACAAGGTGATTCGTGAACTGGACGGCAGGCCTGCTTTTCAGGTGTATGAGAAATATCTGAAAATGAAGAAATCCGATTTTGGCGGGCAGCAGCTGCTTTCCTTCCCTTTGATTCTTATGAGAAAGGGCCGCATGCTGGCCAGGCTTCCGGCGGCCTGCAGGGATGATGGGAGCCTCATCATGTCAGCCAGCTGCTTTGAAGGGGAAAAGGTAAGGCTGGCCTACGGGGATCCCAATGAAATCATCGCCCGGTGCCAGGAGAACACGAAACAGCTCCGGGCCTTTGCACCGGAGGGAATCCTTATTTTTTCCTGCATTACCAGGCGTCTTTTCTTGAAGGAAGATGCGAACCAGGTGCTGGCCCCCTATGGAGCCCTGGCGCCTGTATGCGGCGGCTATTCCCACGGCGAAATCAGCCGCTCCGGCGGCAGGACATCGGCCCTCAACATGACCCTGGTGGCTGCTGCTTTCAGGGAAAAAGAGGAAAACGGGATGAGACAGGAAGAAAAATCATCGGAGGGTATCGTTTTCCAGACGGAAACCATGACTACTATACAGCGTCTGGCCTCCTTCATAGCCAGATCTACGGAAGAACTGGAGCAGGCAAACCGCCGTCTGGAGGAAGTGAATCGGAAACTGGTCTACGTGGCGACCCATGATGGCCTTACGGGCCTTCTGAACCGGGGCCGTGTGGAATCCATCCTTCACGAACTCACCGGCCCTGTGCAGAAGAATCACCATGTATTCACAGCCATTATGGTGGATCTTGACAATTTCAAGGGAATTAATGATGAATTTGGCCATGGGGAAGGAGACAGGGTGCTGCAGGAAGTGGCAGATGTGTTTTCCAAAAAATCACCGCCCAATGCCTGTATAGGCCGGTGGGGCGGCGATGAATTCGTTATCCTTCTTCCTAGAATGGAGGAAGAGGAAGCCGCCGCTCTGGCAGAAACCTTGAGAAAAACCATAGAAGAAACGGTGTCCTGCCCCGACAGAAGCCCTGTATCTGCCAGCCTGGGCGTCACACAGGCCAGGGAAGGAGAGTCGAGTAGACGGAATCAGATTACTCTGTCCGCCCCTCACAGAACCGTACGTGCGGTTTTCCCGCATACGGCTCTTAGAATAGTCCTTGGGGTGTACTCGTTACACCTTATCAGTTGCAGTTCCGTTTACATTTAACTAATCTCTAAGTCTTAGTTTCTTCTACATCTCTGTGCAGAACCTGTTTCCCTGCGATTGTTGACTATTCTTTACCCCCTTCACTCCACCTGCTTTCACAGGTTTCATCACTACTATGAGGTAATCCGACTGCTGACCGGGCATCTGT
>ERZ507086.136-NODE-136-length-46974-cov-5.723502_pt1 | contig 46974 bp, 41 predicted proteins | sample MGYA00512292_ERZ507086 | MGnify/ENA metagenome assembly ERZ507086
GGGCGCAGGATATTTGAGGAGCTCTGTCCTTAGTACGAGAGGACCGGGATGGACGCACCGCTGGTGCACCAGTTGTCACGCCAGTGGCACAGCTGGGCAGCTAAGTGCGGATCGGATAAACGCTGAAAGCATCTAAGCGTGAAGCCGGCTCCAAGATAAGATATCCCATTCCGTAAGGAAGTAAGACCCCTTGAAGACTACAAGGTTGATAGGCTGCGTGTGTAAGCGCCGCGAGGCGTTCAGCTTGGCAGTACTAATAGGTCGAGGGCTTGACCTTAAGAGTAATTTTGGTAAGGCCTTGAAGGTTTGCTTCCCTCTTATCTTCCCTTCCTTTCTTTATTCAGTTTTTAGGGCGCTGTTTCAGTCCCTTCCTTTCGCACCATTAGCTCAGTTGGTAGAGCACCTGACTCTTAATCAGGGTGTCCCGGATGTAGCAGAATGAATTTCAAAGAGACTGCAAATGCAGTCTCTTTTTTACTTTGTATTCAGATTGATAAAAGGCCATTGAGCTATCGGCGGTCTGCTCCGGTAATGTGCTGAACATTTCAGGAAGCTTCAGGGACAGGAAAATCTTGAAATCGTTAGATGTGGAGCGTGGATGTAATTATAACGCGAGCTGTTTTAAATAGGAAATTACGTAGGAGCATGAGTTTGGTAGTGACACCTGTTTAGATTCAACTTTTGAAAATATTCTCTGAAGCCTAATTTCTGCCACATTTGTATTCTTTGAGTATATATGTATTCAAAATGCAGCTTATTTTCCGATACAATAAAAGAAACAGAGAGGAGCGGATAGACTATGTTGAACGCGGAAACAGTAGGAGCGGCGATTCGTCAGGTGCGGGAGAAAAAGGGGATTTCCCAGGAGGTAGTCAGCAGTTTCGCTGGAATCGGAAGAACCCACCTAAGCGCCATTGAACGAGGGCAGCGCAAACCTACCCTGGAGACCTTTTTTCGCCTCAGCGAGGCTTTGGGAATGGCAGCCAGCGATTTGATGCGGGAAATTGAAAAGGAAATTCAAAAGGAAAATGACAAGCAGGAGGAAAAATAATAAGCGGAGGATAGGGAACCAAGGCCTGGCATTGTTCAGGAAGCGCGGCAGATGAAGCTGCCCTGCTGCGGCGCTGTTTTCCTCTGGATAGGAGACTCTGCGGGGAAAGCGGACTCAAAGAGAAAAACTCCTATTGACCAACATGAGATGATAAAAAGAATACGAGAAAAGGCATCATAGGTGAGATCCCTTGGTGCCTTTTTATTTTATAAGTGTTTTGGGAATGGCTGCTGGTCTGGCCGCCGTGTTTTTTGAATATAAAAAAGCCAGCGCTAATAGACGCTGACTTTTTGCCTTCTTTATGGGCCGCTTAAGGTTTTCTTACGCCGTGGTTTTCCAAATATGGAATATTATATTTAAGGCCGCAAAACCAGGGAAGCACCTTCAGCCCGGCCGATGGGAGCGAAAGAGGGGCTTGATAAAAGAAGCCCGTAAAGAGCTCTACTCATCCAGCTTAAGCACCGCCATAAAGGCCTCCTGGGGAACCTCCACAGAACCCAGCTGGCGCATCTTCTTTTTGCCCTCTTTTTGCTTTTCCAGCAGCTTCTTTTTCCGGGTGATGTCGCCGCCGTAGCACTTGGCCAGAACATCCTTCCGCAGGGCCTTGACCGTTTCCCGGGCAATGATTTTGCCGCCGATGCAGGCCTGAATCGGCACCTCAAAAAGCTGTCTCGGAATTTTTTCCTTCAGCTTTTCCGCCATTTTCCTGGCGCGGGGATAGGCTTTTTCCGCGTGAATAATAAAGGACAGAGCGTCCACCACTTCGCCGTTAAGCATGATGTCCAGCTTTACCAGGTCGGATTTCTGATAGCCCATCAGCTCATAGTCAAAGGAGGCGTAGCCTCTTGTGCGGGACTTCAGTGCGTCGAAAAAGTCATAGATAATCTCGTTCAGAGGCAGCTCGTAATGGATGTCCACACGGGTTTCCTCAATATAGTGCATATCCTTGAAAACGCCCCGGCGCTCCTGGCAAAGCTCCATGATATTGCCAACATATTCCGAGGGCGCGTAAATATGGGCGTTGGTGATCGGCTCCTCCGCCTGAGCGATGACGGACGGGTCAGGGTAGTTGGTAGGGTTGTCGATCATCACCACAGAACCGTCGGTCTTAGTGATCTTATAAATAACGCTGGGCGCGGTGGTCACCAGGTCCAGGTTGTATTCCCTCTCCAGGCGCTCCTGAATGATCTCCATGTGAAGCAGACCCAAAAAGCCGCAGCGAAAGCCAAAGCCCAGAGCGACCGAGGTTTCCGGCTCAAAGGTCAGAGAGGCGTCGTTGAGCTGAAGCTTTTCCAAGGCGTCCCGCAGGTCGGTGTAGTGGGCGCCGTCTGCGGGATAAATGCCGCAGAACACCATCGGGTTTACCGCCCGGTAGCCGGGCAGAGGCTCTGGGGCGGGCCGGGCCGCCAGGGTGACCGTGTCGCCGACCCGGGCGTCGGATACCGTTTTAATGGAGGCGGCGATGTAGCCCACCTCGCCGGCGGAAAGCTCGCTGGCAGGCTCCAAAGAGGTGGCCCGCAGAAAGCCGCACTCCACTACGTTGTATTCGGAGCCGGTAGCCATCAGCTTGATGTTATCCCCGGGATGGAGGGTTCCTTCTTTTACTCTTACGTATATAATAACGCCTTTATACGCATCGTAATAAGAGTCGAAGATCAGGGCCTGCAATGGGGCCGTTTCGTCGCCCTCCGGAGAGGGAATTTTATGAACGATCTCCTCCATGACCGCCTTGATGTTGGTGCCCATTTTCGCGGAGATCGCCGGTGCGCTTTCCGCCTCGATGCCGATCACATCCTCGATTTCCTGGCGCACCCGGTCCGGATCGGCGCTGGGCAGGTCGATTTTATTAATGACCGGAACGATCTCCAGTCCCGCGTCCACCGCCAGATAGGTGTTGGCCAGGGTCTGGGCCTCAATGCCCTGAGAGGCGTCCACCACCAAAATAGCTCCCTCGCAGGCGGCCAGAGAGCGGGAGACCTCATAGTTGAAGTCCACATGGCCGGGGGTGTCGATGAGATTGAAAATATAGTCCTCGCCGTCGTCGGCGTGGTAAACCAGCGTTACCGCATGAGCCTTGATGGTAATGCCCCGCTCACGCTCCAGATCCATGTTGTCCAAAAGCTGGTCGGACATATCCCGCAGGGAAACCGACTGGGTCTGTTCCAGAATCCGGTCCGCCAGGGTGGATTTGCCGTGGTCGATGTGGGCGATAATGCTGAAGTTTCGAATTTGCTCCCGTGGAATTGACAAGTAACATTCCTCCGTTTACTCGATGGAAACTTAAATTTGAAAGGATATGGGATTTTTCATTCCTCCTTATTGTAGCATAAACCGTTTAAAATAAAAAGAGGGAAGAGGCCGGAAAACAGGCCTCTTCCCAGAAGGAGAAGAAAATAAAAAAACTGATAAATGGAAGGAACCGGGAAGTAAAAGGCTCCCGGCCGCTGCCCGCGCGCTGTTCCCGCTTGTGAGGCCGGCGAAGCAATAAAGAAGACTGCTTTATTTCGCATACTGCCGTAAAGGGCCGCGGGAACCGCGCTTGCCGCCTATGGCGATAAAATGTATAAAACAATAAAAATAATACGATTAGTAAATTTAAAAGCCTAGCGAATGGGACCGGCTTCGCGGCCAGAGCGCGGAAAATCTGTCCGGGGAGCATTCAAAGGCCTTTTTTGGCCTTCCAGTGGTTCCACGCCTTTTCGATTTCCACGATAAACAGGGGGCTCAGGGCCAGGCCCGCCACCACCAGCCACTGAACCATGTTCAGCGGAACCGTCTTAAAGACCGCAGACAGAGCGGGAATGGAAATGACGGAGACCTGGAGGGCCAGGCAGACCAGGAAGGAATACAGCATTTTCAGGTTGCCGAAAATACCGATCTCAAAGAGAGATTTCTCACTGCGGACGTTAAAGGCGTGGATCAGCTGGGAGCAGCTCAGCACGGCGAAGGCCATGGTCCGGCCCGCCGCTGGGGCTCCGGCGCCATCGAAGAACACCCGGCCGATGGTGAAAGCCAGCAGAGAGATCATGCCGATGAAGCAGCCCTCGATGGCGATGCTGTAGGTCATACCTCCGGCGAACAGGCTTTTTTTGGCGTCGGTCGGCGGCTTTTTCATAATATCCTCATCCACCGGCTCCACGCCCAGGGCGAGAGCGGGCAGACTGTCGGTGACCAGGTTCACCCAAAGCAGCTGGATTGCCAGCAGAGGGGTGGGCAGCCGCATGAGGAAAGCGGCCAGCACGGTGATGATTTCTCCGATATTGCAGGACAGAAGAAAATGGACGGTTTTTTTGATGTTTTCAAAGATTCCCCGTCCCTGCCGCACCGCGGCCACAATGGTGGAAAAGTTGTCGTCGGTCAGAATCATATCGGCGGCGCCCTTGGCTACATCGGTGCCGGAAACCCCCATAGCGCAGCCGATGTCAGCGGCCTTGAGGGCGGGCGCGTCGTTGATGCCGTCTCCGGTCATGGCCACCACGGCTCCCCGGGACTGGAACGCCTTGACGATCCGCACCTTGTGCTCCGGGGAAACTCGGGCGAATACGGTGTATTCAAAAATATGCCGGCTCAGCTCCTTCTGGCTCATGGCGTCCAGCTGGGCACCGGTGAGAGAGCGGTCCTTGCTCCGAAGGATTCCCAGTTCCTTGGCGATGGCCCGGGCAGTGACAATGTGATCCCCGGTGATCATCACCGGGAGGATTCCCGCCTGCTGGCATTCCCGTACCGCAGCCTTGGCCTGTGGCCTGGGGGGATCGATCATTCCCAGCAGGCCGCAGAACACCAGGCGGGTTTCGATTTCATCAGCATTTTTCGGCAGGCGCTCCACATCCCGGTAGGCCACCCCAAGCACCCGCAGGGCCCGGCCGGCCATGTCCTCGTTGTATCCCTCAATCTGGGCCCGCTTGGCTGCGGTCAGCGGGGAAGCGCCCAGCCCCACGGCATAGGCCTCGCACCGGCGCAGCAGCACGTCGGGGGCGCCCTTGGTGATGATCCGGTACCGGCCGCCGCCCAAAGAGTGGACGGTGGTCATCAATTTTCTCCCGGAATCAAAGGGGATCTCCCGCACTCTGGGAAAGGAGAATTCTAACAGATTTTTCCGCTTGCCGCTGTTGGCCGCCGCCAGCACCAGGGCCACCTCGGTGGGCTCTCCGGCGGCGGAGGGGCGGTCCAGGCCGCCGGACAAGGTGGAATTGTTGCACAGGGCGGCAAAGCTTAGCATGGTCTGACCCTCGGCGGAGGAAAAGGCGGCGGGGCCGGAGGGAGAGCAAAGCTCTGTAACGGTCATGCGGTTTTGAGTCAGGGTCCCGGTTTTATCCGAGCAGATCACGTTGGCGCTGCCCAGGGTTTCCACCGCAGGCAGCTTGCGGATGATTGCCCGGTTAGCGGCCAAACGCCGGACGCCGATGGCCAGCACGATGGTCACCACGGCGGGCAGGCCCTCGGGAATCGCCGCTACCGCCAGGCTGATGGAGATCATAAACATCTCCAGGGGCGGCACGCTTTCCATCAGGCCCAGGAGAAAGATCACCAGGCAGATAATCAGCGCCCCGATTCCCAGGTATTTCCCAGTTTGGGCCAGCTTCTGCTGTAAAGGCGTCTGGGGCGAATCCTCCTGGTTGATCATATGGGCGATTCTGCCCACCTGGGTTTCCATTCCGGTGCTGGTCACCACGCAGGTGCCGTGACCCGCGGTGATGGTGCTGGAGGAAAACACCATATTTTTCCGGTCGCCCAGGGGCGCTGCCTCCGGACAGCGGGCAGAAGCGTTTTTCTCCACGGACAGGGATTCCCCTGTGAGGGCGGATTCCTCCGCTTTCAGGTTGACCGCTTCCAGAAGCCGGGCGTCGGCTGGAACGAAATCCCCGGCCTCCAGCAGAAGAATGTCTCCGGGCACCAGATCCTCAGAGGCGATTTCCGCCGGCTTGGAATTGCGGATGACTCTGGCATGGGGGGCGGACAGCTTTTTCAGGGCGGCGATGGCCTTTTCCGCCTTGCTCTCCTGGACTACACCGGTGATGGCGTTGATGATAACGATCAATAAAATGATAATGGAGTCGATGTAATCGCCGTCGCCGCTGATTCTGGCGGTAAAAAAGGAGATGGCCGCCGCGATCAGCAGCACGATAACCATAAAGTCGGAAAACTGCTCTAAAAACCGGAGGAAAAGGCTTTTCGGTTTCTTTTCCGCCAGTTTGTTTTTTCCGTATTTTTTCTGCCGCTGAGCCGCCGACTGCCCGGTCAGCCCCTGCTTTTGATTCACATTCAGCTGGGCCAGGGCCTCGGCGGCGGAGATGCTGTGCCAGTTCATACCATACCCCCGTTCCAGTCAGCGGATTACGCTGTCCGCTGACACTTTGATTTTTCTTTTTGTTTAGATTCCACAGCCGCGGCCCGCGGCTGGTTTTCCGGTTCCCACGGGCCTTTTCAGGCAGAAAGAGAGAAAGCGGCCCCAGAGCCTAAAAGCCGTCCACGCCGGCTGCGCGGCTCCGAAAGAGGAAAACCGCTGGACGCAGCCTCCTCCGGCGCCGCCTGGTTCCCGCCGGCTGAGCGGCGGGGCTGGGCGCAGAGCCTAAAAAGGCTCCACCCGATTATGTCTTCACACAGCGGGAACCGCAGTATGAGACGGCTGTTTTTATCCTTTGGGTTCGGAGCCTGCCGTCCTGACTTATATATATGAGGGCGGGCTCTGGAACATACACCATTTTTGTCCGTTCCCCATAGAATGGGGGGAATGGAGTTGGTAACATGAGCTTTGCTGCGGTCTTAATTTTGGCGGTTTCCCTCAGCATGGACGCCTTGGGCATCGGCATTTCCTATGGGCTCCGGGGAATCCGGGTATCCTGGAAGGCGCGGGTGGTAATCTGCGCCATGTCTATGATGGTCACCGGCGCGGCGGTGGGCCTTGGCAGCGTGCTGCTGGAGGTCATCCCCCTGCCGGCGGCTAAGCTGCTCGGCTGCGGTATGCTGCTGATTCTGGGCCTCGTCATTATCGTGCAGGGATTTCGGAAACGAAAGGAGGAAAACTCCTTCTCCTGCGATTTTGACCGTTCTAAGGCCATTGAAACCGCCGAGGCCCTTTATCTGGGGGCGGCGCTTTCTGTGGACTCCTTCGGCGCAGGAGTTTCCAGCGCCGTTTCCGGCATGAATTCAATTTTGGTGCCGATCCTGGCGGGGCTCATGCAGATGCTGTTCCTTTGGGGCGGCGGCTTTTTAGGGAAAAGGCTGAAGCTGATCCGGCTGAAAAATCCCGGGATCTTTGTCTATCTTTCCGGCGGCCTGCTGGTCATTCTGGCCGTGCTGCGGTGGTTTTCCTGATACCGGCGGGGCCGCGCGGCGTTCTACGGTTCCGCGGAGCGTTTTCCGGGGACCGCTCCCCCTTTACCTTTATGCCGGCGTGAAAAGCAGGGAGGTCTCCGCCCGAAGGCTTCCAGCCGCCTGAGGCTTTCTCTGGCAAAAGAAATAAAAAAACCAGGCGGGCCTGCCGGAAACATCTGACGGCAGGCCCGCCTGGTCGCTTGGCGTGGAAGTAAGCGCGCGGAGGCTTGCCTCCTGTGCGTCAATCCGTCAAGCCCAGAATATAGTCTACAGATACCTGGTAAAACCTTGCGAGAGCGATTAGAATATTGCTTGGAATATCCAAATACCCGCTTTCATACCGGGAATAGGTGGACTGGCTCACGTTCAATAGCTTTGCCAGGGCGGCTTGGCTCAGATCCCGGTCCTCCCGCAAATCTCGAATCCTTTGATACATTTTCCTCACCGTGTTTATCATATCCAATGCAATAATTGCATATTGACTTTTATGCATTTTTTGCATAAAATAAAACCAGCGCCAGCTTCAGAGCTTTTCTGAAAGAGCTGATTTTGGTTTTGTCCCGGCGTTTTACCCTTGCGGCTCAAAGCTGGCCGGTATTTTCCAGAGCTTTTTTGATTTGGTTGTATTACAGAGGGCCATATTATATAATGAAAGAAACAAGCGGATAAAAACAACCGAAAAAAGGCGGGAAATCAATAAATGGAATTTTATGAGAATGAAGTCCGTCCGGAGCGGGCGTTTCTGGTGTCGGTGGACACCGGGGAATTTGACGCCGAGGCCTCGATGAGCGAGCTATACGAACTAACGGAGAGCGCCGGCGCCCAGCCGGTGGGGGCGATGATCCAAAAGAGGGAGAAGCCCGACGGAGCCACGTGCATCGGCAGCGGAAGGCTGGAGGAGCTGAAAGAGGTCTGTCAAAGCCAGGAGATCGATTTGATTATCTTCGACTGCGAGCTGTCGCCCACACAGATCCGCAATCTGGAATTTGAGACGGAGGTCCGGATCATCGACCGGACCATGCTGATTTTGGATATTTTTGCTTCCCGGGCCAGATCCCGGGAGGGCAAGCTGCAGGTGGAGCTTGCTCAGCTGAAATATTTGCTGCCGAGGCTCACGGGCAAGGGCGCGGCTATGTCCCGGTTGGGCGGCGGCATCGGCACCAGGGGCCCGGGGGAAAGCAAGCTGGAGACCGACCGGCGGCATATCCGCCGCAGGCTTGAAAGCCTCAGGGAGCAGCTTGCCCAGGTGGAGCAGCACCGGAACCAGCTTCGGAGACGGCGGGAAAAGGAAGGAATCATTACCGCCGCCATTGTGGGCTACACCAACGCGGGAAAATCCACCTTGATGAATACCCTCACCGACGCCGGAGTGCTGGCAGAGGACAAGCTGTTTGCTACCCTGGACCCGACCTCCCGTGCGCTGAAGCTGCCCAACGGGGTGTCGGTTATGCTGATCGATACGGTGGGCCTGGTGCGGCGGCTGCCCCATCATCTGGTGGAGGCGTTTCACTCCACGCTGGAGGAAGCGGCCCTGGCGGATATGATCTTAAACGTGTGCGACGCCTCCAGCCCGGAGGCACAGGTTCATCTGGAGGTCACCCGAAAGCTGCTGGCGGACCTGGGATGCACAGGCCGGCCGGTGATCCCGGTGATGAACAAGTGTGATTTGGTGCCCTCCCTGCTGGATATTCCCATGATTGGAAACGCGGTGCGGATTTCCGCCAAGACCGGGGAAGGGATCGGGGATCTGCTGGCGGCGGTGGAGGAAAACCTGCCGGTATCGCTGCGGAGAGTATGCCTGCTGCTGCCCTTTGACCAGGCGGGGCTGGTGGCGCAGATCAGAAAGGATCATGTGCTGTATCAGGAGGAATACCGGCCCGACGGAATTTTTGTTTCCGCTCTGCTGGACCCGGTTCTTTATGGCCGGGTGCGTGAATATGAAATTTTAGAAAACACTTGATTTTTACAGGAAAGTATTGTAGTATTGTATTAAGTCAATGGTACAAAAAGAAAGGGTGGGACGGATGAACGCTCTTGCGATGTGGACTCCGGCTTTTATCATTGGATACCTTTTGACTCTGGCGGTGAGCATTACCGGTTCGGTAATGGTAGGGCTGGCGGTTTACAACGACGCGAAATCCAAAATGAGCCTGAATGCCGTCATGTGGGCGATGCTGGTAGGGATTCTCGGATGGATTCCCGGGATCGTGTATCTCTGCGTCAGGAATAAGCCGCTGGAACGGATTTATGCGTGCTACAGCTGCGGCTGGGGCAATCCTTTGAGCGCCCGGCAGTGCCGCCGCTGCGGCGCCGGGCTTTACTACCCCACGGAGGAGACAGCCAGGCTGCAAAAGAAAGCAAAGGCCTTTTTAATCATAGGCCTGGTTCTGTGGGGGCTGGCGGCTATCGGGGAAATCTTCATGATAGCCCATATGATCCAGACCGTAATGGCCCCCATACTGGAGGGCCTCCATTGGTGACCTGGGCGTTATTCACCTGACTTTCCCGTTTGTAAGGCAAAACGGATTCCGTGGGCGCCGGGCGGCGCCCTGATGATAGGAAGGATGGTTTTTATGAATGTTTGGACGATGATATCAGGGCTGATCGCGCTGTACATACTGGTGTTTCTGGCGGCGGTCGCGGGTTCAGTGCTGTTTGGATGCGCGGTCTACAACGACGCAAAATCCAAATGGAACGACAACGCCACCATGTGGGGCGTGCTGGTGGGAATCCTGGGGCTGATCCCGGGAATCATTTACCTGTGCGTCAGAAACGAGCCGCTCAAAAGAATTTACGTATGCCATAACTGCGGCTGGGGCAATCCTTTGAGCGCCCGGCAGTGCGGCCACTGCGGCGCGGGACTTTATTATCCCACAGAGGAGACCCTTCAGCGGCAGAAAAAGGCTAAGACCCTGCTGATTTGGGGGATCGTCATGTGGGTTGTGATGATTTTGGCCTTTATCAGCATTTTTATCGTGATGTTTACTATGATTCCCGCGATTGCCGAGGGAAATATTTATTATTAATCAAGGCTTCTCAAGGGCGGATCAGGCGGAGCCCAAACGGGAGCCAGGCGGCGGTCAAAACGGAAGAAAAAAGGAAAACAGCGGGAAAGCAGCCGGCACAGGAGCCCCTGTCCGGGCTTCCGGAGCTGTTGTGTCCAGGACATTTCTCAGCCGCCGGCGGATGCCTGAATTCATTCACCTGGAAATTATGATGCAAGGAGAACAGTTATGCTGACAGTAAATAACCTGACTAAGCGTTACGGAGATGTTTTGGCAAACAGCAAGGTTACCTTTACCGCGGAGGATGGACAGATCACCCTGATGGTGGGGCCCAACGGCGCGGGAAAGTCCACGGCGATCAAATGCATCGCGGGGCTGCTCCGGTTCCAGGGTGAGGTCCTGATCGGGCCTTACCGGAACAAAACCCTGGAGGCCAAGCGGATTTTCGGCTACATACCGGAGCTTCCGGTGATGTACGATTCCCTGACGGTTTACGAGCATTTGGAATTTATCGGAAGAGCCTATGGGGTTAAGGACTGGAAACAGCGAGCGGACCAGCTTTTGGAGCGGATGGAATTAAGCGACAAGGTGAAAAAGCTGGGGAAGGAGCTTTCCAAGGGTATGCAGCAAAAGGTGAGCATCTGCTGTGCGCTTTTGCCCCGGCCCCAGGTAGTCCTGTTCGACGAGCCCTTTGTGGGGCTGGATCCTCACGCCATCAAGGAATTGAAGCAGATGATGCTGGAGATGAAGCGCCAGGGCTGCGCCGTGGTGATCAGCACCCATATGCTGGACAGCGTGGAGGAGCTCTGGGACAAGACCCTGATCATGATGAAGGGCCAGATTGTGGCCTCCCGCACCAGACGGGAAATTGAAGAGTACGGCGAGAATCTGGAGGAGCTGTTCTTCTCCATTACCGAGGGGGAGGCCCCCCGTGTTCAGGAGGAGCGTGGCTGATATGAGTTCGATCGCGTTCATTCTGAGAAAATCCCTGAAAAACAATATCCTGGAGCTTCTGCGCCATCCGGGCAAGCTGGTGGCTTATCTTTTCGTGGTGGCCTGTTTGCTGGTTTCCGCCTTGTCCATGGTCTTTTCTCCCCAGGAGGAGCTGCCGGAATTTCTGGATCTCCGGATCCTTCAGGGGATCTATTTCGCCCTGCTGATGTTTATTGTCATGATCAACCTGATCAAGGGCGTGGATTCCGGATCCACCTTTTTCAGCATGGGAGATGTGAATATGCTGTTTATCTCTCCCATCTCGCCTAAGAAGATTTTGGTTTACGGCCTGATGAAGCAGATGGGCATGACCGTGCTGGTCGCCTGCTGTATGGTGGCCTACGGCAGTATGGCGGTCCAGTTCTTCGGTATCACCGCGCTGGACGCGGTGCTGCTGTTCGCCGGGTTCATCGTGTCGCTGCTGGTCTCCCAGATTTTCACCATCCTGATTTACAGCTTCTGCAACGGCAGCCGAAAAAGAAGCGCCGCCGTCAAGCGCCTTTTATACGCGGTGGTTCTCCTGGTGCTGGCCTATGTAGCCATGACGGTTTATGAAAAGGGCTTTTCCATGGAAACCGTGTGCGCCGCCGTCACCGACCCTTATCTCCAGTGGGTGCCCATTATCGGCTGGATGACCGGCGGGATTTTCAGCGCCATTCGGGGCTTTGACATGATGGGAGCCGTTTATTTCGCTCTTCTGGCTGCGGCTGCCTTAATTGCTTTATTGGCGTTTCTGAAAAGTGATTCCGATTATTACGAGGATGTGCTGCAAAACACGGAGACCACCTACGAGGTGAAAAAGGCGGCCAAGGAAGGCAATATCAATATGAACCTGCCGGGACAAAAGATCCGGAAGGTAAAGACCGTAGGCATCGGCCGCGGATGGGGCGCCAGCGCCTTTTTCTTCAAGCAGGTAAAGGAAATGCACCGCCATTCTCCCCTGGTATTCTGGGGGGGCTCCACCATTATGCTGGCTGCGGTGGGCGCCTTTATTTCCATTGTGATGATGAACTCCGGGGACGACGGAGAACCTATGTCCTCCAGCCTGATTATGATGGTCGCTACCATCACGTCTATTTACGTGCTGTTTTTCCTCAACGCGGCCGGCCCCTGGAGCAAGGAAATGATGAAGCCGTATTTGTATATGGTTCCGCAAAGTCCCTTTAAAAAGCTGTTTTTCGCCAGCCTTACCAGCCTGCTGACTCCTATCGCCGACGGCCTTGTGGCGTTCCCCCTGATAGGAGCTTTGGTCAGGGCCAATCCTCTGACGGTGGTTATTTGCTTTTTGATGTTTATCAGCTTCGGCTTTTTGTTCACCGCCTTCAACATCCTTTCCGAGCGTCTGTTTGGCCAGATGGCCAATAAGGGCATGATTTTAATGCTGTACGCCCTGGTGCTGATGGTTTCCACTGCCCCCGGCGTGGTTGCCGGCGTCGTGCTGGGAGTAGCTTTCCAGGCTCCGCCGTTCTTGATGGGGCTTCCCGTATTCCTGTGGAACACGGGCGTCAGCGCCCTGGTTTATTTCCTGTGCAAGGAGACCATCGGAGATATTGAGCTGAAGGCCTAAAAGGAAATGGGCGGCAGGGGGCGGCCTGGTAACAGCCCAGCTGGCCCGGAGGATCCTCCCATGAGAATCTGCTTGCGGGCTCCGGAGGAAAGCCGTGGATTTTACCTTACCGCAGCGGCTGGCGTTGGCCGCCTCGGGGACAGCGCCGCTGCTTTTCCAGGGGCTTTTTCCCGGTAAAGTCAAAAGTCATCGCCCAGCCATGGCCGGGCTGTTTCCCTTAGTACGTTGAAAGCCCCCGGCTCTGCCGGGGGCTTTTGCTTCTGCCTGCGCGCGGCTTGCGCCCGGCATACCGGAAGAACCCGCGTGTATAAAAATATTAAAATTTTGATGGATAGATATCATGCTGAGGAAGAACGAAGGAGTGAAAAGCATGGCTCAAGCAAACGGCTTTTCCTGGCGGCTTATCACTGAAAATACGGAGGAAAAGCTTCTTGATTTTTCTGTTAATGTAAATCCGCTGGGAATCCCCGGCACAGTGAAAAAGCATATTGCGGGCTTGGCTGATATCACAGGGGGGTATCCAGACCCGGATTGCAGATATCTGCGTTCTTGTCTGGCGGAGAAATATCAGGTGGGTATGGAACAGATCTTATGCGGCAATGGAGCGGACGATTTATTATACCGTTTAGTACTTGCGGTTAAGCCAAAACGCGCTATTGTGATAGAGCCTACCTTTGAAGAATATGGCCGCGCGTTAAAGCTGGCAGGCTGCGAAGTAGATCACTATGTATTAAAGGCGGAAAATGATTTCCTGTTAGACGACGGAATATTATCCGCGATCCAAAAGGGCTATGACATGATGTTCCTATGCAATCCGAACAATCCGACGGGGCAGGTCTTAAATCCGCCGCTTTTAAAAGAAATTGTGGAACGCTGCTGTGATAATAATATTCTGCTTGCCGTAGATGAATGCTTTATGGAATTTCTGCCTCTTTGGAAGGAATACACCGCAAAAAGCCTGGTAACCCGAACCACAAATTTGATTGTAATAGACGCGTTTACCAAAACCTATTCTCTAGCGGGGTTCCGGCTTGGCTTTTGTGCTTCCGGCAACACGGGCCTGCTTTCCAGTATGCGGTTATACGGACAAAATTTCGCGGTATCTACCCCAGCGCAGCTTGCTGGTATCTGCGCGCTTATGGATGATTCCTATATGAAAAACACTTATCATATCCTCTCGGAGGAACGGGAATGGCTGGCTGCTGAACTGGGAAAACTTCCGCTGGAGGTTTATCCCTCCCAGGGAAATTTTCTGCTGTTAAGAGCGGTTGATAAAAATATACGGCAAATGCTTTTTGATCAGGGCATAAAAGTAAGAGACTGCTCTCGGTTTTATGGTTTAAATTCAGAATACTGCCGTATAGCGATCCGCGCTCACGATGATAATAGGAAGCTGATAAAAGCGTTATCAAATATATTTTCTTAGTACAATCGGAATAGCGTGTACTGCCGCCATGTTCTTTTACGCCGCTTTAGAGAAAGACAAGCATTTTTTGCTGGATTCCCCCCGGGACGGCTTGGTCCCCGGTAGGGACCAAGCCGTTTTTTGCCTGAGCGGTGTTATCCGGCTGCCCGGCCCTGTCCGGTTCCTCTTCCCTGCCCGGCGCCCGTGCGGCTTCCTTGTCCAGGGCTGCCGGCACCGTTCCCCTGCCTGGAACCGCCCGCGCCGTTCTGTTCGCAGGCGCTTTGACATTCTCTCTGGGTTTCGGCGACGCCTTGGCCTTTTCCGGAGGGAGAATACTCGGCGCCGAAGCGGTATCCGGCGCCGTCCCTCGGGGGATTGCCGCCGTTGGGGCAGCTCTCTGAGGCGGAACAGATTTCCGAAGCGGAATATAGGGCGGGGGCTTCCGTTTTCGAATCCGCTGTGGTAAAACAGCAGGAAAGCCGGCGGCAGGGTGGAAACCGCGAAAGGCCCCAGGGGCCCCGGAGAGTAAAGAGCCTGAAGGCTGGGAAAGGCGGCCGGCGAATACGGCTCTTGTACATTTGCTGTTCTTATCATGGAAAAAGCGCGGCATAGATTAGAAACTACGCCGCGCCAAAAAGCTGGGGATCTAAAAAAGAATAACAGGGGGAGCAGACGGGATTATTCAGAGACAATTTGAACAGAAGCGCTGGCTCCAATACGGGAAGCGCCGGCTTCGATCATGCTTAAGGCGTCCTCCCGGGTGCGAATTCCGCCGGAGGCCTTTACGCCAACATTAGGCCCTACGGTTTTCCGCATCAGGGCGACGTCATGGGTAGTCGCGCCGCCAGTGGAGAAGCCAGTAGAGGTCTTGACAAAATCGGCTCCGGCCTTGACCGCCAGGCGGCAGGCCCGTTCCTTTTCTTCATCGCTGAGCAGACAGGTTTCCAAAATCACCTTTAGCAAGGCGCTGCCGCAAGCCTCTTTTACCGCCCGGATGTCCTGTTCCACCAGACTGTCGTTTCGCTCCTTTAAGGCGCCTACATTGAGGACCATATCCACCTCCTGGGCGCCGTTGCTAACCGCGTGCTTTGCCTCAAAGGCCTTGGCTTCGGTAGCCATAGCTCCCAGGGGAAAGCCTACCACCACACAGGTTTTTACCGGAGATCCAGACAACAGCCTGGAAACCAGCCTCACGTGGCAGGTGTTGACGCAGACAGAAGCAAACTCGTATTCCACAGCTTCACGGCAGATGGCTTCCACATCTGCGGCGGTTGCCGCGGGCTTTAAAATCGTATGGTCGATGTATTGGTTTAGTTTCATAATGACTCCTCCTTGAGACGCGGTCTCGTAAATATGAAAACGCTGGCTAATCCGCAGCGCTGGGATGGGCTTCCAGAAAAGCGTCGATTTCCCGGCGGGTGGGCATAGAGGGCGCGGTGCCCATCCGGGTGACCGCCAAATTGGATACTACATTGGCAAAGGCGCAGGCTTCCAGCAGGTTTTTCCCTTCAGAGAGGGCCGTGACCAGGCCGCCGTTGAAGGCGTCTCCGGCACCGGTAGAGTCCACTACCTTTACGTCATAATTTCGGAATAAGCGGCTTTGGTTTTCTGTGACCGCCAAAACACCTTGCTTTCCCAAGGTGATGACCACCGATTTTACCCCCTTGTCCATCAATATCCCTGCCGCCCGCAAGGCGTCGTCCGGCGTTTTAATGGGAATGCCGCTGAGGGCGGAGGCTTCCACCTCGTTGGGGGTGATCACATCCGCCTTGCAGAGAAATTCGCTGCTGACAGCATGAATCGGCGCGGGATTCAGCACGACCCTCGCGCCCTGCCCTTTGGCATAATCGACGACCAGCTCGTTGGCGTCCTGATTGACCTCCAGCTGGGCCAGCAGAATTTTCGCGCTGGCAAGCAAGGGCTTAATCTGCTCCACGTCGTCCCGGGTAAAGGTTTCGCAGGCGCCCGGCGTGACGGTAATAGCGTTTTGGCTGGTTCCTTCATCCACGAGAATCAACGCGTTTCCGGTTTGGGCCTGAGAGGAAACGAAAACATGCTCCGCAGAAAGCCCGATTTTTTCATACTGGTCGTAAAGCACCTGGGCAAAAGCATCTCTGCCCACCTTGGTCACCACGGAGACGTCCCCCCCGGAAAGCTTGCAGGCCACCGCCTGGTTGCTTCCCTTGCCGCCCGCCCCCATTCGGAACAGCGAGCTTTTGATGGTTTCCCCGGGAACCGGAATATGGGCGGAACGGGCCATGAGGTCTACAACGAAGCTTCCGAATACGACAATGTCTGACATAAAATCCCTCCAATGATGATCGATTTATGGCCTCAGGCAGACAGACTGCCAAAAACTGTCGGATTTTCGCCTTGACAGCGTGGGACTGAGAAGGCTAACACACTCGCAGCAAACAGACGGCCGGCGAAAGCCCTAAGCCGTTTACCCAACGCCCGGTTTCGCAGCAGAAATACCCGGCATTGGCAAATATTCTCTATTCATTTAGAACGGCCAGCTCGTTCCAGTCAGGCACCGTGATCTGGTAAAGCCGGGTTAATTCTTCCAGCCCCCGGCGGACGCGTTCCCGGGGAAAGCCGTGGGCGTTCAGCCGCTCGTCAGGCAGCTGGTTCAAAGCGTTATAAAAGCTCAAAGCGGTTTTCAGCGCCGCCGGCTGTTTAGAAGACAGGCGCTTCAGCACTAGGCTTTCAGCCTCCTGAAAACGGGATTGGGCAAACAAGGCGGCGATTTCCTTTTCCAGAGGGTCGGTTTCCGTATGGCCCCACTCCGTGTCGAAAAGCGCGTCTATCTCAAAGGGGTCTTTTTGGAAGGTTACCTTGGCGATAAACTGAACCATCATCTGGATTTGAAGCATAAACCAATCGTGCTGGTAATACACGGGAAAACTACTCCTTTCCAAAGCGGCGGATTTTAAAAATGGAAAAGCGGCCGTTTGGGCCTAAGGCATTGCTTTCATAGTTCCTGCCGGAAGGCCGGGGAGCGCCTGCGCCGCTTCGGATATCCCCTGAAGCTGACGCCGCGGGGATGGAACGCGGAGAAAAGCGGGGGCAATGGCCTTGAACATAAAAACGCTTAAAACTCCACCAGCCCCCATAAGGGTGCGCTTCCGAGACGGATTTAGCCGGAGGCAGCGTCAGTTTTACACCAGCCTCGGCAAGAATAGCAGATGCCGAAAAAAACAGAACATTGAATGCTGCTGGCCGGGCGGTTGAAAGAAGTGGTCTTGAAAACCAAGCGCTTCAGCCTCCAGGCCGCGCCTTTTTTCAAGACGCGATTTTTCAAGGCGGAAGCCTTTTTCCGGTTTTGGGGAAAGTGTAAGGCTTTATTTTGACGCGGAGCGGGCGGACCGCCGGAATTGAAGTAACAAAACAGGCGCGGAATCCGGTCCGCGCCTAACCCATCGACGTTTTGCCCCCGGCCTGCGGCGGCCGCAGGCTGTCCAGGCTGAAGCGCTGGACAGGTTCCCGCTTTTCCTTTATTCTAATCCGTAACAATTTGACTGTCAAGGCATTTCCCGGGAAAGAGCGGGAAAGAAAGAGATGCCTGCGCTTTCCGCAAAAGGGAGCCTTTTGGCGGCTTGTGGAAAACAGAATTTTCGATTCCTCCGGAACAGGCGGAAAAACGCTCCGGCTGCCTCAAGCCAGGAAACGGCTTTTTGTCTGTTGGACGGGCCGCTGAAACATTTCCGCTGCGTCATCAACGGCGCCTCTTTCATGTTCTAATCCGCCCCGCTCATCCGGGGATATTTCTTTCGTATGCGGAGGCGCCGGCTAAGCCGCCGAAGCGGTCAAAAAAGCAAGGCGTCCGTGCTTTCACGGACGCCTTGCTGGATAGGACGGGATCAACAGCCAGGAATACCCGGCGGTTTCTTATTTCTTCAAGCCCTCGTAAACCGCCACGGCGCAGGCCACGGTAGCTCCGACCATGGGGTTGTTGCCCATACCCATCAGGCCCATCATTTCCACGTGGGCGGGTACGGAGGAGGAGCCGGCAAACTGGGCGTCGCCATGCATACGGCCCATGGAGTCGGTCAAGCCGTAAGAGGCGGGGCCGGCGGCCATGTTGTCGGGATGCAGGGTGCGGCCGGTGCCGCCGCCGGAAGCGACGGAGAAGTACTTTTTGCCGTTTTCCAGAGCCCATTTCTTATAGGTGCCAGCTACCAGATGCTGGAACCGGGTGGGGTTGGTGGAGTTGCCGGTGATGGAAACGTCTACGCCCTCATGCTTGCAAATGGCTACGCCTTCCAGCACATCGTTGGCGCCGTAGCACTTTACGGCGGCTCTCTCTCCGTCGGAGAAGGGCCTCTCCTCGACGATTTTCAGCTCGCCGGTGTAGAAATCAAAGTCGGTCTTTACATAGGTGAAGCCGTTGATTCTGGAGATGATATAAGCAGCGTCCTTGCCCAGGCCGTTCAGGATAACCCGCAGGGGCTCTTTTCTGGCACGGTTGGCGGTGCGGGCGATGCCGATGGCGCCTTCCGCGGCGGCAAAGGACTCATGGCCTGCCAGGAAAGCGAAGCACTTGGTTTCGTCTCTCAGCAGCATAGCGCCCAGGTTGCCGTGGCCTAAGCCCACGTTTCTCTGCTCGGCGACGGAGCCGGGCACGGTAAAGGCCTCCAGGCCGATGCCGATGGCGGCGGCGGCGTCGGAAGCGGTCTGCACATTTTTCTTAATGGCGACGGCGCAGCCCAGGGTATAAGCCCAGGAAGCGTTTTCAAAAGCGATGGGCTGTACGCCCTTTACGATCGCGTCGGGATCTACATTTTTAGAAAGGCACAGTTCACGGGCGTCCTCCAGGCTGGCGATGCCATACTCGGCAAGACACTTCTCGATTTTGGCCATTCTTCTTTCTTTGCCTTCAAACTTTACATCATTAGCCATGTAGCTTGTCCTCCTTATTTCGGTATGGTCCGGCTTATTCTTCTCTGGGGTCGATATACTTGGCGGCCCCGTCGTAACGGCCATACTGACCGATATTCTTCTTGTAGGCCTCGTCCGGACTTACGCCGTGGCGGATATCCTCCAGCATCTTGCCAACCTTCACGAACTTGTAGCCGATGACCTCGTTGTTCTCGTCCAGAGCCATGGAAATTACATAGCCTTCGGCCATTTCCATGTAACGCACGCCCTTGACGGAGGTGCTGAACATGGTGCCTACCTGAGAGCGCAGGCCCTTGCCCAGGTCCTCCAGGCCGGCGCCGATGGGCAGGCCGTTTTCAGAGAAGGCGGTCTGGCTGCGGCCGTAGGCCAGCTGCTTGAAGATCTCGCGCATAGCCACATTGATGGCGTCGCACACCAGGTCGGTATTCAGGCACTCGAGCAGGGTCTTGCCGGGCAGGATCTCGGCGGCCATAGCGGCGGAGTGGGTCATGCCGGAGCAGCCGATGGTTTCCACCAGGGCTTCCTGGACGATGCCTTCCTTGACGTTCAGGGTAAGCTTGCAGGCGCCCTGCTGGGGAGCGCACCAGCCAATGCCGTGAGACAGGCCGGAAATGTCTTTGATCTCATAGGATTTTACCCATTTTCCCTCTTCCGGGATCGGGGCGGGACCGTGGTGAGGTCCTTTTGCTACAGTACACATGTTTTCCACTTCATGGGAATAGTTCATATTGGTACTCCTTTCGGTTTCGGTATCGGGGGACTGCCCGTGTATATTCGCATACACATTTATTATAAGCAAACTTGTCCAATTTCGCAAGAGAAATCTTGGTAAAACAGCAGGATTAACAACTTTTTCACAATCTTTCCCGAAGGCGGAATCAAAAACTAGTCGGTTTTAAAAGCCCGGACCCTGACAAAAGGCAAAGAATGGAGAAAAAACGGCGCAAGGGTTTAATTTTTGACACAGTGTGTTATAATACAAAGCAGAGACAACGAGATTACGTATGCGTAAGGAGAGTATTGCTATGAGCGAAAACTGTACCCATAACTGCGAAACCTGCGGTGAGAGCTGTCCCTCCAGAGAGGGGGGCTTTCCCAAGGAGCAGCTGAAAGAGGGCTGCTCGGTGAAAAAGGTCATCGGCATCGTCAGCGGAAAGGGCGGCGTGGGCAAGTCCATGGTTACGTCCCTTCTGTCGGTGATTTTGAACCGCAGAGGCTACCATACCGCCATTTTGGACGCGGACGTTACCGGTCCGTCGATTCCCAAGGCGTTCGGCCTTCACGGCAGAGCCCAGGGCACGGAAATGGGAATCCTGCCGGTAAAAAGCAAGCTGGGCACCGATATTATGTCCGTCAACCTGCTGCTGGGAAATGAGACTGATCCGGTGGTGTGGAGAGGCCCGGTGATCGCCGGCGCGGTGAAGCAGTTCTGGACCGACGTGCTGTGGAACGATGTGGATTATATGTTTGTGGATATGCCTCCGGGAACCGGCGACGTGCCTCTGACCGTGTTTCAGTCCCTGCCGGTGGACGGCATCATCATCGTCACCTCTCCCCAGGAACTGGTGTCCATGATCGTCACCAAGGCGGTGAACATGGCGAAAATGATGGACGTGCCGATTCTGGGCCTGGTGGAGAACATGAGCTACTTCCAGTGCCCGGGCTGCGGCGAGAAGTATAAAATTTTCGGAGACAGCCATCTGGAGGATGTGGCCAACGCAAACGGCCTGAAGATCCTGGGCCGCCTGCCGGTGGATCCCAAGCTGGCCGCCGCCTGCGACAAGGGCGTCATCGAGCTGTTCGACGGAGACTGGCTGGATCAGGCCGCCGATGAAATTGAGGGGGCCTTAAAGGTGGAACAAGCCTAAGCAGAGAAAAAGAAGCCCTTCCCCGGGAAGCTTTCCAAGGGGGAGGGCTTTTTGCTTGTTAGCTTTAGCAAAGGGGCGGCCCCGGTATTGCCGGGAGCCTTTGGCTTTTTAGCTTACAGCTTTTGGAACCGGGGCTGGCACCGGCCGCCGGCGTTCACGGTTTCCAGGAACATGCTCAGAGGCCGGGCCCATAGCTTTTGATGATCCTGGGGATCCCGGTAGACCACCAAGGGCTCCATCGTTTCCGTGTGTCTGGCTACGCCCAGCACCTCGTACTCATGGCCTTTAAAGTGGCGGTAAAGTCCGGGCTCCACCTCTTGAGGACGGATCGGCGGCGCCGCGAAATCCACCGCTTCCGGCAGATGGATCTCAGAAGCGTCCCGCTCCAGAAGAACCCTGGCGCTGTAAGGCTCTACCGGAAGCTCGACGGAGCCGTTGACGGGAGAGAACACCTGGTGGTGGTTCAGCACATCCACCAGCACCTTGCCCGGCGTGACGCCGAAGCCCAGAGAGGCCGGCCCATCCGCTAGGTTCAGGGCGGTATACAGCGCCTGGCCCCCGGCCTCCCGGCGGTACACCAGTTGCTCGTTTTTTACGACGATCTGGCGGTAATCCCCGGTTTGCAGGGGGACGCACATTTCCTTCAGGCGGCTCAGCTTAGCGATATGACGGCTCAGCTTCCCGTTGACGGGGGGCAGGCTGTGCAGGTCCAGGCAGGGCCGCAGAGGCCAGTCGGAACCATTTTCCTTAATGCCGGGAAGCCCCCATTCGCTGCCGTAATAAACGGAGGGCGCTCCGGGCATGGTAAACAGCAGGGTGTATACATTTTCCAAATGCTCAGGATTCCGCAGGACGCTGGCCAGCCGGTTGACGTCGTGGTTATCCACAAAGTTATAGGTGTAGATGTTTTTATAGATTCCTCCGTCGCCGAACTGGCGGTTCAGGGAATAGGCGATCTCAAAATAGTTTTTATCGTTGTGGGAGGAATAGATTCCCTTGTAGCATTCATAGTTTGTGACGGAATCCAGCATCTCCGGATTGGCCCAGCGGTTATAGTCACCGTGAATAATCTCGCCCATCAGCCAAAAATCCGGCTTCTTCTCCTTGCAGAAGCTTCTGAGCCGCCGGAAGAAATCCGGATCCACGCAGTCCGCAGCGTCAAGCCGCAGGCCGTCGATGCCGAAATCCTGAATCCACGAGCCTACCGCTCCCAGCAGGTGATCCACCACCTCCGGGTTCTTCAGGTTCAGCTTCACTAGGTTGAAATGGCCCTCCCAGGCGTCGTACCAGAAGGGATCGCCCATAGGGCTGCCGCCGCCGAAGCTCAGGTTGTGGAACCAGCCGCAGTAGCGGGAGCCCCGGCCGTTTTGCTGTACATCCCGAAAAGCCCAGAATTCCCGGCCCACATGGTTAAACACCCCATCCAACACCACGCGGATGCCGCTTTCATGCAGACGGCCGCATACGGTGCGGAAGGCGTGGCTGTCTCCCAGGCGCTTGTCGATTTGATAATAGTCCTTGGTGTCATAGCCGTGCTCGCTGGACTCAAACACCGGCCCCAGATACACAGCGTTTACCCCCAACTCCTTGAGATGGGGAATCCAGTCCACCAGCTTTTCGATCCGGTTGACCCGTTCCCCGTCGGCGTTGAAGCGGGGCGCTCCGCAGAAGCCGAGAGGATAAATATGATAAAATACGGCTTTTGTAATCCAATCCATCATGAATCGCTCCTTCCGTGGTCAGATTTGTGATAAGGCTTGGGTTTTATCCCGGAGCCGCGGAAAATTGTTTTTTCGGCGGCAAAAACGCAGGGTTACGCTTTTATTATAGCATAAACGGTGGAAAACAAACACAGGACGAAAAAACAAACAGAAAAGGCTTGATTTCTTTATGAAAAAATGACGAATTTTTTCATTACAAATAGACAAAATTAGTAGAGTGTAGTATAATAAATTAATATAAAATCTATATCTATAGAAAAAGAAAACTTGAGATAGATAAGGAGAGCCCCCTATGAAAAATAATTTAGTGATCGCCATCGCCCGTGAGTTCGGCTCCGGCGGGCGGGAAATCGGCCAGCTGGTGGCAAAGAAACTGGATATCCCATTTTATGACAAGGGAATTATTACCCAGGCCGCAAAGGAAAGCGGCATTGACGAGCGCATTTTTGAAAATGTGGAGGATATCGCTAACAACAGTTTAATTTATTCCCTTTCTATGGGGATTTATAACCCGGGAAGATTTGCCCACCTTCCAAATTATTCTATTAACGACGAGGTGTACCGGGTGCAGACGGAGATCATCCGCAAGGTGGCCGGCGAGGGCGACTGCGTAATCGTAGGCCGGTGCGCGGACTATCTGCTCAATGAAAATCCCAGGTGCGTCAGGGTGTTTGTCCATGCGGATATCGACATCCGGCTGAAGCGGGCTATCGAGGTTTACGGCCTGCCTAAGGATACCGGGGAAAACTTTATCCGCAAGAAGGACCGCCGCCGGGCCAGCTATTACCAGTATTACACGGACAATAAGTGGGGAGACTATGAGAACTACCACTTGATCCTGGACAGCGGGGCCGTTGGGATTGAAAACGCGTCTGAGGTTATTTTGGCCTACGCCAAGGGGATGCCTCAAAAGGAAGAATAAAGAAGGGCCGGCGCCTGCTGGGCGCGGGCTGCAATAGAATATGTGCCGCTGTACGCGGGGAGCGCTGGAAATCACACGCCGGCGCGTCCTTTTCCGCCTGCTGAAATGGGCTGCGGAGAAAGGCCTCCTCTTTACAGCGGCTTTATTTTTTACTATAATAACCATTGGATAATTACGTTAACCTGGAAAGGAGGCTCGAAATGCTGGGAAAGAAAATAACCGTCACCGTGGCCCAGCCCGAGGTCCAACTGGCCGGGGAGGGGCGGAAGGTGTTGTATAAGGGCAGCGTCGCCCTCGGAGACCACAGTTCCCCAAAGCCTGTTTACCTGATTTCCTACGGAGACCCTAAGCCGGAGCAGCCGGCCACCGTCATCGCGGTGGTGTCGTCAAAGGGGAAGGAGCAGTTTGTGGCGGCGCCGGAAAACACAGTATATTACGCGCCGGAGATCCGATCCGTCATTGAAAAGGCCGAGGGCCGGCCCCCGGAAAGGGTTTCCTGCCTGTATGAAAAATCCTGCGGCGCGGTGGTCTACCGGGTGGAGGGCAGGACGGTCCGCTTTTTGGTGGTAAAGAATAAAAACGGCAGGCATTGGGGGTTTCCCAAGGGGCACATGGAGTATGGGGAAAGCGAGCGCCAGACCGCCCTGCGGGAGGTGCTGGAGGAAACCGGCCTAAAAGTGGAGATACTGCCGGGGTTCCGGGAAACCTGTGAATACTGTCCTTATGGAAGCATCCAAAAGCAGGTGGTGTTTTTCGCCGCGAAAAGCGGCGGCGAGGAAGTGGTGATCCAAAGGTCGGAGATTGACCGGTTCAAATGGGCCCGGTACGAGGACGCCTGCGAGCTCTTTAAATACGACAATGATATCCGGGTGCTGCAAAAGGCTAAAAAATGGATTTACCGCCATGAGCGGATCCGGCCCAGGACAAGCCGGACCTGGAACTCGTACGAATCGGCCCAGCGCCGCCGGCGCAGAAAGGCGGCGGCGGAAAAAGAGAAACGGAAAGAGGGAATACGCCTATGATTATCGTAATGAAGCACGGCGCCGGCCAGCGGGAGATCGAAGCCGTTGAAAAGGTGCTGCGGGACCACCAGCTGGGGGTCCATATTTCCAACGGCTCCGCAGCCACCATTATCGGCGTGATCGGGGATAAATCGGCCTTGGCCGGAGTGAACCTGGAAATGATGGACGGCGTGGATAAATGCGTGCCCATTATGCACAGCTATAAGCTGGCCAGCCGGGAGATTTGTCCCGAGGGCCGCACGGTAAGCGTGGGGGATGCGGTGATCGGCGGCAAAAGGCTGGCGATGATGGCCGGCCCCTGCGCCGTGGAAAGTGAAGAACAGATCATGGAGGCAGCCGCCGGCGTAAAGAAGGCCGGGGCCCAGTTTCTGCGGGGCGGGGCCTATAAGCCGAGAACCAGCCCTTACGCCTTCCAGGGCATGGAGGACGAGGGCTTCAAAATGCTGCGTCAGGCCGCCGACGCTACCGGCCTGAAGGTCGTCAGCGAGGTAATCGCCGAGGATCAGATGGACACCGCGGCAAAATACTGCGATATGTTCCAGATCGGCGCCCGGAATATGCAGAATTTTCGGCTGCTGAAGGCGGTGGGCAGAAGCGGGGTGCCGGTGCTGCTGAAGCGTGGCATCGCCTCCACCATCGAGGAATGGCTGGACGCCGCCGAGTACATTATGAGCGAGGGCAATTATAACGTGGTCCTCTGCGAGAGGGGCATCCGCACCTTTGAAACCGCTACCCGGAACACCTTGGATATTTCCGCGGTGCCCGTAATCAAGGAGAGAAGCTGCCTGCCGATTATCGTCGATCCCTCCCATGCGGCGGGAAAGAGCGCTTATATACAGTCCCTGTCCCTGGCTGCCGCCGCCTGCGGCGCCGACGGCCTCATCATCGAGGTTCACCCTTGCCCTAAGTGCGCTATGTCCGACGCCAAGCAGCAGCTGACTCCCGCTCAGTATGCGGAGCTGTTCGCGGAGGTTCGCAGGGTGGCCCAGGCGGTCGGCAGAGAGGTCTAAGCCGCCGCAGGCTAGGCCGGCCGTCATGCCTTCTAAAGAGCGAGCGGCCTGATTCATTACTATTTAATCTTTAAAAGCCCCTGCGGAGGTTATGCCTCCCGGCGCGGCTTTCCGGGCCTTCCAAAGCCTTGGCCGCCGTGTTTTTCCGCTTCGTGCCGCCGCTCACAAGCCGGCCGGGAACGGACGGCGGCCTTCTTATGCCCTGGCTTCAGCGCGGATTGCGGTTTGCCGGGAGGGCGGCGCCGGAGCGGTGTGCCCGGCGGGAAACGGAGGACAATACGATGGCTTCTAATTTGGAATTTGTTCAGTTTGTCTGCGACCAGCTGGGCGAACAGGTATCCTGTCGGCGGATGTTCGGGGAATACGGGCTTTTTGCCCACGGGAAATATTTCGCCTGTGTGTGCGATAATCAGCTTTTTTTCAAGGCAACCCCAGGCGGCAGGACGTTGCTGGGTTCGGCGCTGGGCTCCTGTCAGCTGGAACCGCCGTACCCGGGCGCCACGCCTTACCTGCTGGTGACCCAGCTGGAGGATCGGGAGCTGCTGTCCCGGCTGCTGGAGGCTACCTGCCGGGAACTGCCGGAGCCGAAGCCCAGAAAGAAAAGGGCCGGGAAATAGAAGGCATGGAGACAGGAAGCTGCCGCGATTCGCTGGCGCGTTGTTTGTGAGACGCCGGCTTTTTATTTGCCGGTAAGAAAGAAATCTGCGCCGCGCTTAAACCGCGGGGCTCTGTCGCCCACAGCGGCCGAAAACGCTTAAGGCCTGGCGGATGTTCCCCAAAAGGAGCTTTTAAAAGAATAAGATAAAAGGACGCCTTTCATCAAGCGCTCACGAGAGCCTGGCCTGATCAGGCGCCGCCGGGACAGACCGGCTTGGAGCTGTTGAAAACCTATAAACATTGTGGTATAATAGGTTGATCTAGAGAGGTGAAGGAAATGATGGTATCCACCAAGGGCCGCTACGCCCTGCGGGTGATGGTAGAGCTTGCCGCCCGCGGCCTGGAGGAATTCGTCCCCCTGAAAGAAATCGCGGAGCATCAGGAGATCTCTGAAAAATATTTAGAAGCCATTATGAAAAGCTTAGTCAAAGAAGGGCTGGTCACTGGGCTGCGGGGGAAAGGAGGGGGCTACCGCCTTTCCAAGCCGCCGGCGCAGTATACGGTAGGCAGCATTTTAAAGGTGACGGAGGGTTCCCTGGCGCCGGTTGCGTGCCTGGGGCAAAACGCTGCCCCCTGTCCCCGGGCGGAAAGGTGCGCCACCTATCCTATGTGGAAAAGGCTGAACCAGTTGATCGACGACTTTTTCGAGGGGATCACCCTGGAGCAGCTGGCTGGCGAGTCCCAGGGGCAGAACGGCGGCCATTATGTGATTTGACCGGCAGCGGATGAAATTTACGGCCGGCGCTTTTCAGAGGCCGGCGGGGCTTCCGCGCCGCAGACCGCGTTTCCATGGCGGTAAAAGCGATAGCTGAAGAGATGATGGGATAATCCGTGCAAAAACCGGATGAGGCGTACCGCCGCTGCGGGCAAAATAGGACGGAAGCTTCTTTTCCGACAAAATATCCTTCCCTTTTTCTTCAGGGAAAGAAAAGCTTGACTTTTTCTCCAGCCTTTCCTATAATAAACGGTGGAGAGCAAATGTAATTTTATCACAGAGTTTTCCATGCAAAGATTTTTGACCATCCCTTTTCTGAGGGACCGAAGGCCATACGGACAGCCGGGTCAAATGCCGAAGCGGCAACTTTCGTTGCCTTATTGATTGAGCGAACGCTCAAATTTTATAAGTTGGTTACTCAAAACCAGTGTGCCAGGCGCACATCATACTTGTGAAACAATCAATAAGAGTAGTAAAAGTAAAATTTTTGCTATATAGACTCTGAGATCAGCTTACAGTTTGCACCGGCGGCGCCCCCCTTTTCGCCCAATTGGCGCCAAAGCTGAATAACGCAGACTTAACGCACAGGTAAGATGAGCAGCGGCTCGTTTTGCCTGTTTTTTTGTTTTCAGCGGGCCGAAAATCTTGAAAAAGCGATTCCGCGCCTTGGAGCGCCCGGAGCGCCGGGGCTTATCCCAAATCAGGACCGAACGCGGAAAGGGCCTTCCGGATTAGGAATCTTCATGTTAGAAAGGCGGTTGGTGATCATGGATGGTAAAATGAAGCTTTACGGCTTTAATAACCTGACCAAATCCCTGAGCTTCAATATATATGACGTATGCTACGCGAAAACCCAGCGGGAACAGAAGGATTATATTTCCTATATCGACGAGCAGTACAATTCTGACCGCCTGACAAAAATCCTCACTCATGTGACGGAGATGATCGGGGCCAAGGTTCTGAATATTTCCAAGCAGGATTATGAGCCGCAGGGGGCCAGTGTGACCATTCTGGTGGCGGAGGGCTCCATGATCCCGGTGGAGGGAGACACGGTAGTGGCCCACCTGGATAAAAGCCATGTGACGGTTCACACCTACCCCGAGTACCACCCGGATACCTGCCTTGCCACCTTCCGTGTGGATATCGACGTGGCCACCTGCGGGGAGATCACGCCCCTTTCCACACTGGACTATCTCATCGGCAGCTTTGACTCGGATATCATCACCATGGATTACCGTGTCAGGGGCTTTACCCGGGATGTCGCCGGCAAAAAGCTGTTCATGGACCATAAGATCACCTCCATTCAGGACTACATCGACACGGAGACCCTCCAGCGGTACGACGCGGTGGATATTAACGTATACCAGGCTAACCTGTTCCACACCAAAATGCTCATTAAGGAAATCGACCTGCAAAACTATCTGTTTAACACCGACGTTTACGAGCTGCCGCCCAAAACCCGCCTGGCCATCACCGACAGCCTGCGGAAGGAAATGATCGAGGTGTTCAGCGGCAGCAACATCTATTGAGCGTATGGAAGGTTTTCGTGAATGGAGTAGCTTTCATTCAAAATCACGCTTCCGTCCGGGCAAAAAGCTGGGGTAGAAGGCCGCGGGAGCAAGAAAACAGAAATTCCATAAAAAAACACAATAAGCAGAGAATAGAAAACCGATAAGAACCCGAAAGCAATAGAGATCTAAATTTAGAAATCTGGTTTTAGAAAGGAGAGGGGACATGGAAGAACGCTTGTCGCAGCAGAGGGCCCCTGTTTTTGAGGCTTTAAAGCGCTTTCAGCGGATGCGCGTCGTCCCCTTCGACGTGCCCGGGCATAAGCGGGGCAAGGGAACGCCGGAGCTTACCGCCTTTTTGGGGGAACAGTGCATGAGCGTGGATGTAAATTCCATGAAGCCCCTGGACAACCTGTGCCACCCGGTTTCCGTCATCAAGGAGGCTGAGGAGCTGGCCGCTCAGGCCTTCGGCGCTGAAAACGCCTTTTTCATGGTGAACGGAACCACCTCCGCAGTGCAGAGCATGGTGCTGGCCGCCTGCAAAAAGGGGGAAAAGATCATTCTGCCCCGGAACGTCCACCGCAGCGTCATCAACGCGCTGGTGCTCAGCGGCGCCGAGCCGGTGTACGTCAACCCGGAGATGAACCATAAGCTGGGCATTGCTTTGGGAATGTCCGTTGCCCAAGTGGAAAAGGCAATTTTAGAAAACCCATCCGCCAAGGCGGTGCTGGTGAATAATCCTACCTATTACGGGGTGTGCTCCAACTTGAGGGCCATCACGGAGCTTGCCCACCGGCACAATATGCTGGTGCTGGCGGATGAGGCCCACGGCACCCATTTTTATTTTGGGGAAAATATGCCCCTTGCCGCCATGCGGGCGGGAGCGGATATGGCCTCCGTCTCCATGCACAAATCCGGCGGCAGCCTGACCCAGAGCTCCCTGCTGCTGACAGGCAAAAACGTCAATCCCGGCTATGTGAGCCAGATCATCAACCTGACCCAGACCACCAGCGCCTCCTACCTGCTGCTTTCCAGCCTGGATATCTCCCGGCGGAACCTGGCGCTGAATGGAAAAGAGATCTTTAAAAAGGTCACGGATATGGCCCAGTATGCCCGGGATGAAATTAACGCCATCGGGGATTACTACGCTTATTCCCGGGAAATAGTCAACGGGGACAGTGTTTTTGATTTCGATGTAACTAAGCTTTCAATCCATACCCTGGACATCGGCCTAGCGGGCATCGAGGTTTACGATATCCTGCGGGACGAATACGATATCCAGGTGGAATTCGGAGATCTGGGCAACATCTTAGCCTATGTCTCCGTCGGGGACCGGGTTCGGGACCTGGAACGGCTGGTCAGCGCCTTGCAGGAGATCCGCCGCCGCTTCAAGCGGGGCCGGGGCGGGATGCTCAGCCAGGAATATATCAGCCCTCAGGTGGCCGCCACCCCCCAGGAGGCTTTTTATGCGGAAAAGGAATCTTTGCCGCTGAAAGAAAGCGCGGGCCGGGTATGCAGTGAATTTGTCATGTGCTATCCCCCGGGAATCCCCATTCTGGCTCCGGGAGAAAGAATTACTCCTGGTATTTTAGAATATATTGATTACGCTAAGGAAAAGGGATGCTCCCTGACCGGGCCGGAGGATTTGGAAATCAACCGGCTGAACGTGCTGAAGAATCCGCGGTAAAAGGCCGCAAAGGCCGGTGAGGCCAGCAATGACGTGTGCTGAATTTCTCTTTTTATGGCCCGGAAGCTCCCGTTAGCCGCATACGGAAACCGCCCGCCGCGTCATAGCCGGCCCGGTCCTGGCGGCGGAAGCTATGTTTTCTGCTTGACGGAATTTTGTCTTGAAATCAAGAGGACTGAAAAGGAAAGAAAAAAGCGTTTTGCGGATTTTCCAAGACGCTTTCAAACCACTGAATGATACTTTGCGAGGAGAGTGACCCATGGAGCTTTGGTTCACGGAACGCCATACCCCCAGCGTGAAATTTTCCATTAAGGTAGACCGGCAGCTTTACACCGCTCAAAGCGAGTTCCAGCGCATCGACGTGTTCGACTCCAAAGAGTTCGGCCGGTTTCTCACTCTGGACGGCTATATGATGCTGACAGAAAAGGACGAGTTTATTTACCACGAAATGATGGTCCACGTGCCCATGGCGGTTCATCCCAACGCCAGGCGGGTGCTGATTATCGGCGCCGGCGACGGCGGCGTGGTGCGGGAGCTGACCCGGTACCACCAGATCGAGCACATCGACCTGGTGGAAATCGACGAGCTGGTGGTGGAGGTGTGCAAAAAATATCTGCCTCAGACCGCCTGCCGCCTGGATGACGAGCGGGTGCATATTTACTATGAGGATGGATTGAAGTTTATCCGCTCCAAGGAAAACGAGTACGACCTGATTATCGTGGATTCCACCGATCCCTTCGGCCCCGGAGAGGGCCTGTTCACCAAGGAGTTTTACGGCAACTGCTATAAGGCGCTGAAAGAGGACGGCATCATGGTAAACCAGCACGAAAGCCCCTTCTACGACGAGGACGCCGCCGCCATGCAGCGGGCCCACAAGCGGATTGTGGAGAGCTTCGCCATCAGCAAGGTTTACCAGGCCCATATTCCCACCTATCCGTCGGGCCATTGGCTGTTCGGCTTCGCCTCCAAAAAATATCACCCGGTAAAGGATTTGAACGCCGCGGCGTGGAATCTTCTGGGGATCCATACCCAATACTATAACACCAGGCTGCACGCCGGGGCGTTCGCTCTGCCCAGCTATGTGGAAGGATTGTTAAAAGATGTTGAACCCTAACGTAGAAACCTTTTTAGGCTGCGACGCGGCCTTCGAGGACGCGGGGATCGTCCTGTTCGGGGCGCCCTTTGACTCCACTACCTCTTTTCGGCCGGGGACCCGGTTCGCCAGCAAGGCCATGCGCTCCGAATCCTTTGGCCTGGAAACCTACAGCCCGTATTTGGATAAGGATCTGACGGACTGCAGAATATTTGACAGCGGCGACCTGGAGCTTTGCTTCGGGGACGCCAATCTGGCCTTGAACCACATCGAGTCCAGGGCCGCCGAAATTTTGGAAGCGGGCAAGCTGCCGGTGATGATCGGCGGCGAGCACTTAGTGACCCTGGGCGCTGTGCGGGCCGCTGTTAAGAGGTATCCTGACCTGCATGTAGTCCATTTCGACGCCCACGCCGATCTGCGGGACGATTACCTGGGCGCCAGGCTGTCCCACGCCACAGTGCTCCGCCGGGTCTGGGATTTGGTGGGCGACGGCCGGATTTTTCAATTCGGCATCCGGTCCGGCGACCGGGAAGAATTTTTGTGGGGAAGGGAGCACGTGTTCACCCGCAGATTTGACTTTAAGGGCCTGGAGGAAACCGTGGCGGCCCTGCAAAAAAAGCCTGTTTACTTTACCCTGGATCTGGACGTGCTGGACCCGTCTGTCTTTCCCGGCACCGGAACCCCGGAAGCCGGCGGCGTCAGCTTCCTGGATCTGCTGGGAGCGGCCCACAAGGTCAGCGGACTGAACATCGTGGGCTGCGATGTCAACGAGCTGTGCCCGGCCTACGACCAAAGCGGCGCTTCCACCGCCGTGGCCTGCAAGGTGCTCCGGGAGCTGCTGCTTCTGCTTTCCAGATAGCCGGAGGCAATGTCCTTTGGAAGCTTTGTCAGAGGGCGTTGTCCCCTTTAACAAGACGGCCTTGCCATGGAGCGAAGGCCGCGTCTTTCTGAAGGACCTATTTACGATATCATTACCTCATGGTCATGAGAGAAATACTGAATAGAAAAGGAGATCGTCAAGATGGGAAAAGCGTTAATCATCGGCTGCGGCGGAGTCGCCAGCGTGGCCATTCACAAGTGCTGTCAGAACAGCGGGGTTTTTGAGGAGATCTGCATCGCCAGCCGTACAAAATCAAAATGCGACGCGCTGAAGGAAAAGCTTTCCGGCGGCAAGACCAAAATCACCACCGCCCAGGTGGACGCCAACAGCGTGGACGAGCTGACTGCCCTGATCAACCAGGTAAAGCCGGACGTGGTTTTGAACCTGGCTTTGCCTTATCAGGACCTGGCCATTATGGAGGCCTGCCTGGCCGCCAAGGTGAACTATGTGGACACCGCCAACTACGAGCCGGAGGACACCGCCAAGTTTGAATACAGCTGGCAGTGGGCCTACCGAAAGAAATTTGAGGACGCGGGGATTACCGCCCTGCTGGGCAGCGGCTTTGACCCGGGCGTGACCGGGGTGTTTTCCGCCTATGCCCAGAAGCACTATTTTGACGAGATCAATTATATAGATATTTTAGACTGCAACGCCGGCGACCATGGTTATCCCTTCGCCACAAACTTCAACCCGGAGATCAATATCCGGGAGGTTTCCGCCAAGGGAAGCTACTGGGAGGACGGCCATTGGGTGGAGACTGAGCCCATGGAGATCAAACGGGTATACAATTTCCCGGAAATCGGGGACAAGGATATGTACCTGCTTCACCACGAGGAGCTGGAATCACTGGCGCTGAATATCAAGGGCATCAAGAGGATCCGCTTTTTCATGACCTTCGGCCAGAGCTATCTCACCCATCTGAAATGCCTGGAGGACGTGGGTATGACTTCCATCGAGCCCATCGAGTTCCAGGGCCAGCAGATTGTGCCCCTCCAGTTCCTGAAGGCCGTTCTGCCGGATCCGTCCTCCTTAGGCCCCCGCACCAAGGGAAAGACCAACATCGGCTGTATCTTCCAGGGCAAAAAGGACGGCAAGGACAAAACCTATTACGTGTATAATGTGTGTGACCATCAGGAGTGCTACAAGGAGGTAGGCTCCCAGGCGGTGGCCTATACTACCGGCGTGCCCGCCATGATCGGCGCCATGATGCTGATGACCGGCGTGTGGAACAAGCCCGGCGTCCACAATATTGAGGAATTTGATCCCGATCCCTTTATGGACGCCCTCAATAAGTGGGGCCTGCCCTGGAAGGAAAGCTTCTCCCCTGAGCTGGTGGACTGAGATGGAGCTTCCTTTTTCCTCTTTGCAGACTCCCTGCTATGTGGTGGATGAGGCCTTGCTGGAAAGGAACCTGGTAATTTTAAAGCAGGTTATAGACCGCACCGGATGTAAAATCCTGCTGGCCCAGAAAGCCTTTTCCATGTTCGCCTGTTATCCCCTGATCGGAAGCTATTTAAACGGCACCACGGCCAGCGGCTTGTTTGAGGCCCGGCTGGGAAAGGAAGAAATGGGCGGGGAAACCCACATTTTTTCTCCCGCCTACCGGGAGGACGAAATCGACGAGATTTTAAGCCTGTGCGACCATGTGATATTTAACTCCTTCTCCCAATGGGAAAAATATAGGGACAAGGTGCTGGCCTCCGGTAAAAGCGCCGGCCTCCGGCTGAACCCGGAACACTCCACTCAGGATCACGCTATTTACGATCCCTGTTCTCCCGGCTCCCGGCTGGGAATCACCCTGAAAAAATTCCGCCCCGATCTGCTGAACGGGATTGAGGGGCTTCATTTCCATACCCTGTGCGAGCAGGACGCCGCCCCCTTGGTAGAAACGGTGGCGGTGGTGGAGGAGAAATTCGGCCCCTGGCTTTCCCAGATGAAGTGGCTGAATTTTGGGGGCGGCCATCACATCACCCGGCCCGGCTATGACATTGACGCGCTGGTTTCCTGCGTCAGCCGGGTTCAGGAGCGGTATGGGGTCCAGGTGTATTTAGAGCCCGGAGAGGCCGTCGCTCTGAACGCCGGCTTTTTGGTGTCCACGGTGCTGGATGTGCTGGAAAACAGCGGCAACATCGCGGTTTTAGATACCTCTGCCGCCTGCCATATGCCGGATGTGCTGGAAATGCCCTACCGGCCCCCAATCGCCGGGGGAGGCGGACTGGGGGAAAAGGCCTATGATTACCGCCTGGGCGGCCCTACCTGTCTGGCGGGAGACGTGATCGGGGATTACAGCTTTGACGAGCCCCTGAGTCCCGGAAGCCGCGTGGTGTTCTGTGATATGGCTATCTATTCCATGGTGAAAAACAATACCTTCAACGGCATGAACCTGCCGGCCATTTATCTCAAAAAGCAGGACGGCTCTATTCAGCTTGTGCGGAAATTCGGCTATGAGGATTTTAAAACCCGTCTTTCCTAACGCTGAGGCGCGTTTTATCGGCGGCCCTGGGGCTGCCGATACACCGGTATGTCTGCGGAGCGATAACAACCCCCTATCGGCGGTATCAACGCGCCCGTAACCGAGGATCATGACCTCGGTTACGGGCTGCGGAAAGAATTTTGGGGCCGGGGGATTTACCGAAGCCGAGAGAGCTGTGGTCCGCCGGCTAAGGGAGGCGGGGATTCCCTATCCTGCGGCTGCCCATGATGGAAACGAAACAATCTACGAAGCGGGGCCGTGATGAAACGGCTGGGGATGCGCTGCCGCTATTCCTGCGAGGAACCATGGCGGCCCAAGGATATCCTGGTCACTTCCGTATGTATCGGCGGAACCTTGATGGAAATGAGGAGAGGGTATACCGAAAGTATTGAAAAAATTCTGTTCTACAATATGTAGAAAAAGATATATAAATCCTATTTGTTTTTTGTAATAGGAATCTGCTTACGGTTGATACGTCCTTATAGAAGCGCGGGCGGGAACGCGAAGCTCATTGGCTTTACGGATAAGGCAGTGGGATGATCAAAAAAAGGCCCGGGAGTTTTCTTTTCTTCAAAAAACTCCCGGGCCTTTTTTGACAGCACGGTTTTACATAAAGTATAAAATTATAAAATAAATCCAAATTGCAAAAGCGTTGGCTGAATCGGATAGGAGGGGATAAAAGGACATTGCCGTCGTCTTATGGCTGGTCAAACATGGGAGTGGAAAGATAACGGTCTCCAGTGTCGGGCAGAAGCGCCACGATGGTTTTTCCTTTATTTTCGGGACGTTTTGCCAGCTCAATGGCGGCCCAAGCCGCGGCGCCGGAGGAAATGCCGACCAGCACGCCTTCCTGCCTGGCGATCTGACGGCCGGTTTCAAAGGCGGCCCCGCTGGTTACCGGAATAATCTCGTCATAAATTTTAGTGTCCAGCACCTCCGGAATAAACCCGGCGCCGATGCCCTGAAGCTTGTGTGAGCCGGCCGTACCCTTGGAAAGCACCGGGGAATCCGACGGCTCTACCGCCACTATCCTGACCTGAGGGTTCTTTTGCTTCAAAAACTCTCCCACGCCGGTAATGGTGCCGCCAGTGCCCACTCCCGCCACAAAAATATCCACTTTGCCGTCGGTATCCTCCCAGATCTCCGGACCGGTTGTGGCCTTATGAACCTTCGGATTGGCCGGGTTCACGAACTGTCCTGGAATAAAGCTTCCGGGGATTTCTCTGGAGAGCTCCTCCGCCTTGGCGATAGCGCCCTTCATCCCCTTGACGCCCTCTGTCAGCACCAGCTCCGCTCCATAAGCCTGCATCAGCTTCCGCCGTTCCACAGACATGGTTTCCGGCATGGTGATGATCAGCCGGTAACCCTTGGCCGCGGCCACAGAAGCCAGGCCAATGCCGGTATTGCCGCTGGTAGGCTCGATGATGACCGAGCCCTTCCGCAAAAGGCCTTTTTCCTCTGCGTCCTCGATCATCGCCTTAGCGATTCGATCCTTGACGCTCCCCGCCGGGTTAAGGTATTCCAGCTTTGCCAGCAGAACAGCCTCCAGTCCGTAGGATTTTTCTATGCGTCCCAGCTCTAAAAGGGGAGTTCTGCCGACCAGGTCGGCGGCGGTATGATAAATCTTCATGATGATTCCTCCTTGTGTTCTTTTTGAATTAGGTTTTCTTGAAATATTTTCCCGCTTCCGGCGTTTTTCCGGCCGCCCGCTTGAACTGGCCGGAAAAAGGCTGGAAAAGAAGAGAAGGGGAAAGGCTGCTTTTACCGCGCGGTTTGAAACAGCGCCTCCTGAAAATGAGAAACGGCGGCGTGCCGGCCCTTTGATGAGCGGCCCGGAAATCGGGAAAACCGGATGTTCCAAAAGCTAACCGTCCAGAAGGGCCGGAAAGGGGGGATTTGGTCCGCCTTGGACAGCCTGAAGCGGCTTACCGCTTTTATCCTTTTCTATTTGGCGTAAGCGAAGCCGTGTTCCAGGTCGGCCAGGATATCGTCAATATGCTCAGTGCCGATGGAAAGCCGGATGGTGTTGGGGCGGATGCCCGCTTTCAGCTGGGCCTCCCGGCTGAGCTGGGCATGGGTGGTGGTCGCTGGATGAATCACCAGGGATTTCACATCCGCCACGTTGGCCAGCAGGGAAAACAGCTCCAAATGATCGATAAAGGCCTGAGCTTCTTTTTCTTCCCCCTTGATCTCAAAGGTGAAAATAGAAGCGGCGCCCTTGGGAAAATATTTCTCGTAAAGCTTATGGTCCGGGTGGCCGCTTAATGACGGATGGTTTACCCGCTCCACCTGGGGATGGCGGCTGAGAAACTCTACCACCCGCAAGGTGTTCTCGACGTGGCGCTCCAGTCTAAGGGAAAGGGTCTCGAGCCCTTGCAGCAGCAGAAAGGCGTTAAAGGGGGAAATCGACGCCCCGGTATCCCGCAGGAGGATCGCCCGGATATAGGCGGCGAAGGCAGCCTTGCCCGCGGCATTGGTAAAGGAAACACCATGATAGCTGGGATTCGGCTGGGTGAACTGCGGAAACCTTCCGGAGGCCTCCCAGTCGAAGGTGCCGCCGTCTACGATGACGCCGCCCAGGGAGGTGCCGTGTCCGCCGATAAATTTGGTAGCCGAGTGAACCACAATATCCGCGCCATGCTCAATGGGCCGGATCAGATAGGGGGTGCCGAAGGTGTTATCGATGATCAGGGGAATTTGATGCTTATGGGCGAGCTGGGCCAGCGCCTCGATGTCCGGGATATCGGAGTTAGGATTCCCCAGAGTTTCCAAATAAATCGCCTTGGTTTCCGGGCGGACAGCCTTTTTCACCTGGTCCAGATCATGGATGTTCACGAAGGTGGTATCCACGCCGAAGGCCTTCAGGGTAGTGTTCAGCAGGTTGTAGGTGCCGCCGTAAATGGTATTCTGGGAAACGATATGGTCGCCCGACCTGGCTACAGCCTCGATAGCATAGGTGATGGCCGCCGCGCCGGAGGCTACCGCCAGGCCGGCCGCGCCGTTTTCCAGGGCGGCGACCCGGTTCTCCAGCACCTCTTGAGTGGAGTTGGTAAGCCTGCCGTAAATATTGCCGCCCTCCGCCAAGCCAAACCGGGCGGCCGCCTGGGCGCAATCCCGGAATACGTAGGAGGTGGTCTGATAAATCGGCACCGCTCTTGCGCCGGTGGCCGGGTCGGGCGCTTCCTGCCCTACATGAAGCTGAAGGGTTTCAAATTTATAATTTTTGTTCGCCATGATGGAACTTCCTTTCTTAAATAGAAATATGGACGGGTTACTTCCCTTTGCACATTCGCCCATTGCGGAAATTCCTTCTCAGCAGCGCTTCAAACCGCTTGCTCATTATGATCATCCTTATAAACCTATTTATTCAGTGGGTTTATAGGTATCCTACACCTATTTACCAGTTCTGTCAATAGTTTTTTTCCAAAAGCGGAGAGAAAGCCGGCAGGACAGGCTTAAAAAGGGCAGTTTTAAATTCCGGAATATCATTGCTTGAAAAAAGCGGCGGTCGGAGCCTTAATCAAATTAGACAGGGAGGGTCCTGATAAAAATTCCCGGCTTTCGCCCAGGTTTCTGGACAAGGCCGGGAATTTTTTCTTGGGGTGGTCGATCGCGAAAAAACAGGACAACCAAAAAACTTTAAAAATAGTACCGGCATCCGCCTTAAAAATGCCATTCGCAGGGAACCTTTTCCGGATCCTGGTAATTGAAGTACAAAATTCCTTCCCGATGGCCCAGGCGTTCTGCGTTGGTGCGTTCGCCCTGGGCTACGCGGGAAACCAGCTCCAGCAGATCGTCTGACAGATCATCCAAAGACCGGTCCCCCGTCAGCGCCGGCGCGGCGCAAAAGTCGATGTCATCCTTCATGCGCCCGTAGGTGCGGGGGTTTCCGGTTACTTTGATCACCGGACTCACGGGAGTGCCTACCACATGGCCCCGGCCGGTGACCAAAAACACAATATGGGCGCCGCAGGCGATCAGATCCAGCATATCCGACGGATCCGCGGCCTCGTGGTGAGCCGGCTCCAGCTTTTCATCGGGAGTGGTGTCCAGCAGGTATAAGCCTGGCTTTTTCGGCGCCTGGGCGATTTTCAGCACGCCTCGGATGGGCCTGGTTCCGCTTTTTACCATCGCCCCCATGCTCTTTTCCTCAATGGTGGTTAGACCGCCGTCCATATTTCCAGGGGCAATAGAGAAGTGGCCGTATTTGACGCAGAACTCCATGGTTTTGTCGTAGGCCCGGCGGATGTCATCCGCGACCCTGGGTGTCGCCGCCCGCGCCGCCAAGTATTCCTTTAAGCCCAGGCCTTCGCACAGCTCCTCAAAAATAGCGGTTCCTCCGGCATCCACGAGCCGGTCGAATACCCGGCCTATCAGGGCGTTGCCCGCCAGCCCGGATGTGAAATCAGAGCCTCCGCATTCGCCGGCCAGCACCAGCTCAGAAAGATACATGGGCTCCCGCGGCGTGGCTTCCAGCTTTTTCAGCAGCTCACGGACAATCTCCAGGCCCTTGTCGTAGCCTTTGACGCTGCCGCCGGCCTCCTGCTGGTAAAACCATTGGGATTCCCGGCCTCTCTGCCGGGCGAATTCCGCGATTTTCTGAGGCTTGGTGTATTCGCAGCCATGGCCGATCGCTAAAACCGCGCCTACGTTGGGATGAGTGGAGAACCGGAGCAGCCGGCGAATATCCGCTTGGTTATCCAGGCAGGAGGAGGTTCCCACAGCCTCTACATCCTGGCCTAACTCCTGAAAATGCCTGGCGATCCGCTCGCTCAGCGCCCGGCAGCATTCCACCGTATAGATTATCAGCACCTTATTCCGAATTCCCTTGGAACCGTCGGCCCGGACATAACCCTGGCATAACAGCTTATCCTTCATGGCGCGCCTCCTCCGTTTCCTCGTAGTCATATACGGCGTATTCCATATCCGATAAGATCATGGTTTTGGTATCCATTTTCGCAGAGGTCATATCATACTCGCTTCGGACATTATGCAGATGAACCCAAGCCCCTTTGGGGATATCCTGGGTCGCGACGGCGATTTTTACGCCGTATTTAATGATAAACTCTCCGGGCTTTATATCCCGCAAAGCGATTTTGTGTCCATAGGGTATCTCTTGCAAGGCCTCTATGTTTTTTCCCTGGGGTCCGATGTCCCCGGTGACGCTCACGCTTCCCGCCGGGATATCTCCTAACGCGGTGGCTACATTATCCTGGGCGCTTACCTGATAACACGCCTGCTGTTCAAATTTCATCCGGCTTTCCCCTCTTTCTGCCATCCCCTGAAAACGGTGCTTCAGATTTAGGCATAATTTGGTTTTTTATTCCTCTCGCGCTATTAAAAATAGTAACCATTAACAAAGCGGAAGTCAAGCCGCCAAGCGTTTTCTATAAATTCCAAATTGGCGCGCATAAATTCCAATATGGAATTTATCTTTCCGGTTCATACAGGCTTTCAACTGGTCCGAAAAAGCCTGCAGCGCGGCCTTCCGCTAGGCTTATGATGCCATCGATCTAATGGGAAAATAACTGTTTGGAAATCGGGATCCGGCCAAAGCTAACGAAGCGGTAATACGTGCGGCCGGAAAGGAGCCTTTGCTGAGCTTGCACTGCGTAAAGGATAGCTGTTTTCAGCGGGAGTGTAAAATCCAATAAAAGAAAAACCCCCGAACGCGGCTTACGCGTCGGGGCTTCAGCTGAAAAGAACCGTAAAAATCGGTGTTTTCAGCGCAGGAACAAAAACAAAGCGCACCTACAAGAGTGAGTGCGCGGTCTGTCTGCGGCAGTCAGCCGCTGGGATGCGTTGAAAAAAGATACCCGCTTAAAACGCGGGCACAAAAGTCAAAAATAGAAAAACCTGCGGCGCGCGAATTGCTCACCGCAGGTGTGGTGCGATTGTTCATAACGGATTTGATTAAAAATACTTGAAATACCGGCAGGGACACATATCATCTACAATCGGCACATTGGTAAATCGGTCGGTTTCCTCTTACAATAAAAATACATTAAAATACAGGAGGAAAAAACCAATGAAAAGCATTTACGAAACAACAGGTGGTACATATCAGAGACAGGGCGATTATAAATTGCCAAGTTTAAAACTATCACCTGAAGAAGAAAAGTTTATCGGCATATGGGGACAGCGGTATCGGTGATACTTAAAGCAAAATCATCGTATCCGATACTACAATCTGCTGACTTCCGGAACGCTGAACGAGCATATTGCAGAAGTGGATCGTCAGGCAGATATAATGTTTCAATCTCTTGTAAAATCATTTGCCGAACAAGAAAACATTACTGAGCAGATGAAATCCGAGTGCTCTATGGAATGGGTGAAGAAGATGAATAACATCCGAAATCGAGCCGCAGAAATCGTCAATGCAGAGATGATTTATGTATGAGGAAACAGAAATATCATCTCTGCCTTTCGGGTGATGAAGGCCGATTTATGCTTCAAAATCTGATTTGGTTTCGGGAAAAATTGCACTGTGAAGGTCGATATACCGACGCAGTAGATGACCTGATACTCAAGTTTTCAAAGGCAAAGCGAAAGAAAATTCAGATACAATAGAACGAACTGGAGAGAGCAAAACGCTTTCTTCGGTTTTCTACACTATCTTAGCGAGCAGACTGTTTTTACTCCTAAAGTCGCAAAACAGTAACACTTGTTAGAGACACCCTAATACCCGCATAACAGTTGCATTCTTAATAAGCATAACTGATAATCAGATATGTTGATTTTACTCATTGTTTCTGCTATACTATTTCCCGGAGGTAACGGACTATGGAACTTCGGGTATTAAATTATTTTTTGGCGATTGCACGAGAAGAAAACTTTACAAGGGCGGCAGAACAGCTACATATCACGCAGCCTACCTTATCAAGACAAATTGCCGATTTGGAACAGGAGCTTGGCGTTAAACTGTTCACTCGCAGCAATCATAACATTATTTTGACCGAGGACGGAATGATATTAAAACGCCGAGCACAGGAAATATTGTCTTTGGCGGATAAAACAAAGCGGGATTTTCTACACAAAGATGAAAACTTGGAGGGCGTTATTTCGATCGGAAGCGGAGAATTTTTGTCCACCCGATATTTAACGGACTGTATTGCAGAATTTCGGAAAAAGTACCCGCTTGTTCGTTATGAATTTTACAGCGGAAATGCAGGTAATGTCCGAGATTATATTGAGAGGGGGCTTTTGGATATAGGGCTGATGTTAGAGCCGATTGACATAAGAAAATACGATTTTATCACTATGCCTGTAAAAGAACAATGGGGCGCATTGGTGCAACTTGATTCCCCTTTGGCAAAAAAAGACTTTATAACCCCGCAGGATTTAATCGGTATTCCGCTTATATCCACATCGGGAGAATTTACAGAAAGCAGCGTAGGTAAATGGTTCGGGGAATATGCCGGACAGATCAATATTATTTCAAAGGGCAACTTGCTTTATAACGAAGCAATGATGGCACAAAGCAACATCGGGGCAGTCATCGGCATTAAGTTAAATTGTAACTATGAGGGGCTTAGGTTTATACCTCTCCTACCGACGCTGGAAATTGATACTGCATTAGCGTGGAAAAAGGAGCAAATATTTTCTTCTGCTACATCTGCTTTTATAGAGTTTTCAAAGAAATACCTAAAAAGCATATCTTGTGATAATTTATAAGTATTAGACATTTCAAGTGCATAAACCTATAATAAAGGTGTTCCAAGACGGAGCACCTTTATTTCTTTTTATGCCGGCGAAAGGAGCAGAAAATGACAATACACGAGGCAAGTGAAAAATACAATATTCCGCTTAAAATTTTGCGGGAATATGAAGAATGGGGACTGTGCGGTGAGGTAAAGAAAGTAATGGGATCGTGGCGTTATGACGACAGCGACATTGAACAACTGAGTATGATTATGACATTGCACGATGTAGGTTTTACCAACGATGAGGTTGAGCATTATATGCGGCTGCTGCTAAAAGGAAAATCAACCGAAAAAGAGCGAGCGAAAATGCTGTCTGATAAACGAAACGGCACACTCGACGAAATTCACTTTAAGCAAAAACAGTTAGACAGGTTAGATTATCTTCGGTTTGAATTAAAACGAAGATAATCACAAAAATGATTAAACTTTGAAAGGAGCTTTTCAAAATGAAAAAATTAGGTTCTATTCTTATGGTCTTTACCCTGCTGTTCTCTTTAGTGGCGTGCAGCAACAACACAAATGACGGCGGTTCTTCCTCTCCTACACCGCAAAGTAGCGAGGCGAGTTCTTCCATAACCGAGGAACAGAGCTCACCAAGCAGTACGGAGGAAACGGAAATTTCCGAGACTACGGAAACAGGTGCAAAATCGCTTGTCGTTTATTTCTCGTGGTCGGGCAACACCGAAAATGTTGCAAAATCCATTCAAAGCCAAACGGATTCCGACATTTTTGAAATCGTACCTGCCACGCCGTACAGCGACGATTATGATACGGTTGTAGATTTTACACAGCAGGAACAGAGAGATAACGCCCGCCCTGCTATCGCTGACAGCATTGAAAACATTGCAGACTACGATGTGATCTATGTAGGATTTCCCAACTGGTGGGGCGATATGCCGATGATTCTCTATACATTCTTCGACAGTTACGAGCTTTCCGGCAAAACGATCGCTCCGTTTTGTACCAGCGACGGCAGCGGTCTTTCGGGTACTGTAAACACAATGAAAGAATTAGAGCCGTCTGCAACTGTAACAGACGGTCTGCACATCGGCAGCGGTTCTTCCTCTAACCCGGATAGTGCGGTAAGCGAATGGCTTTCTGAAATCGGTACGGCACAGTAGGAGGAAAATATGAAAAAGTTTTTATCTATTCTTATGGCAGTAACCCTTGCTATTTCTCTGGCGGCCTGCGGTCAGACAGAGAACGAAAATGATACTACAAGCGTACCGACCGAGAATAACACTTTGGAGGTAACGGATATGAAAGTTCCCGATAATTTTGTTTTGATTAAAGGCGGTACATTCCAAAGGGGCAGCCCGGAATCCGAAGCGTGGCGCAGCGCCGATGAAACACAGCACAGCGTAACCGTCAGCGATTTTTATATGAGCAAATTTGAACTTACCCAAAAAGAATATGAAGAAATTACAGGGAACAATCCGAGTAATTTTTCGGGTGAAGATTTGCCGGTAGAAAACATTTCTTGGCTGGACGCAGTTGCCTATTGCAATGCAAGGAGTGAAAAAGAGGGCTTAACGCCTGCCTACACAATCGACGGACAAAATGTTTCTTGGGACAGAAGCGTCGACGGCTACCGTCTGCCTACCGAAGCAGAATGGGAATATGCCTGTCGAGCAGGAACAACGACCCCGTTCTATATGGAAAACTCACCGAGTGCCGAGGAAGCCAATTATTACGGACATTACCCTTATGAGATTGAGGATAACTATTTTTCGCAGGGGAATTTGCAGGTACAGCCCGGTGAATACAGACAGACAACGATAGCGGTTGGCAGTTTTTCGGAAAATCCTTACGGACTTTACGATATGCACGGCAATGTAGGCGAATGGGTGTGGGACTATTATGGAGAGTACCCGACCGAGGAACAGACCGACCCCGCAGGTCCCGCTTCCGGCACGCTTCGGGTTTACCGTGGCGGCGGCTGGAATGACTTTGCGAAAAATATGCGTTCTGCCTACCGTGCCACGCTGGAACAGAACAAAGGCAGTTTTAATCTTGGGATTCGTTTGGTGCGAAATGCTACTCCCGGAACAGGCAGCGTATCCGGCACAGGCTCACAAACCGCAAGCGGAAACGGCGACGGTAAAATTTTGATTGCCTATTTCTCTTGGGGTGGAAATACGGAGGGTGTTGCCGAGGAAATCCAAAATCAAATGGGTGCAGATTTGTTTGAAATCACAATGGTAAATCCCTATTCAGATGATTACAACACCGTTTTGGACGAAGCACAGCGAGACCAAAAAGCACAGGCACGCCCGGAACTTGCAAGCCAAGTAGAAAATATGGAACAGTACGATATTGTGATGATCGGTTATCCGAACTGGTGGGCTTCTATCCCAATGCCGGTTGCTTCTTTCCTCGAAGAATACGATTTTTCGGGCAAGACGATACTCCCGTTCTGCTCTCACGGCGGCGGTCGTTTCGGTCAGAGTTTGACGGCTATTGCAAAATTAGCGCCTGACGCCACAATGGGCGAAGCCTTGTCCGTACATTATTCGGGTGGCTCGGAGCTTGCCGGTGATGTGACCAAATGGCTAAATAGCAATGGAATTCAGTAAAGAAAGGTGCTTGAAAAATGAAAATATTTGATAAAGAGATATTTGAAAAAGCAAATGTGTTTGGAAAGGGCAATTTGAATAAAGCCTTTGCACAATATTTTATCGGAGATTCCTTTTTGAATCCTCTGACAAATCCGAAAGAAACAGCGGTGTTTTTGGCTAATGTGACCTTTGAGCCGGGCTGCCGCAACAACTGGCACATTCATCACGCGACAAATGGCGGTGGACAGCTTCTTATCTGTACCGCAGGCGAGGGCTGGTATCAAGAGGACGGCAAAGAGGCTGTTTCTCTTACCGCAGGAACTGTAATTACAATTCCGGCAGAAGTAAAACACTGGCACGGTGCAAAAGCCGACAGTTGGTTTTCACATATTGCCGTGGAAGTGCCGGGAGAAAATACTGCAAACGAATGGTGTGAGCCTGTAACCGATGAAGAATACAACGAATTGGAGGAAAAATAAAATGAACATAAAATTAGTAGCATATTTCTCGGCAAGCGGTGTTACAAAAGCCGCAGCCGGGCGTTTAGCAAAAACCGCAAACGCTGACCTGTTTGAAATCAAACCCGCCGAACCATATACCCGTGCCGACCTTGACTGGACGGACAAAAAAAGCCGTAGCTCCGTGGAGATGAACAATCCCGATTCCCGCCCGGAAATCGCAGAAATGCTGTCAAATATGGAGGACTACGATACGGTGTTTATCGGTTTTCCCATTTGGTGGTATGTTGCCCCTACGATCATCAACACCTTTATAGAGAGCTATGATTTTTCGGGAAAGACCATTGTCCCCTTTGCGACCAGCGGAGGAAGCGGAATGGGAAAAACAGTTGAGGTCTTAAAACCCCTCTGCTCTCCTTCGGCAAAATGGGATAAAGGGAAAATGTTAAACCGTGCTTCTGAACAGGAACTAAAAAACTGGGCAGAACAATTTTAAGGGAATTCAAAGGAAATGACGGAAAGAGAAAAAATGCTCGGCGGCGAATTTTACGACACAAGGGATATGGAACTCCGCACATTAAATAACAAAGCAAAGGACTTAATGCAAATTTATAATCGCTTGCCTGCCGAAAATATAGAACTGCGTAATCAGATACTTCATATGCTGTTCGGCTTCTGCGGAGAAAATGCCCGTGTCAATCAGCCGATTTGGATTGACTACGGCTGTAATACTTCCCTCGGTGCAGGCAGCCTTATCAATATGAACTGCACGCTTTTAGATACAGGTAAAATTACAATCGGAGAAGATGTGTTGATCGGCCCCGATGTTAAGATTTATACTGCTGTTCACCCGATTTTACCCGATGAACGAATCTATACCGATGAAACAGGCAGAAAGGCAATACGGACAAAGACCGCTTCTGTTACCATCGGGAACAAGGTGTGGATCGGCGGCGGTACGGTTATTCTGCCCGGTGTCACAATCGGCGATAATGCTGTGATCGGCGCTGGAAGCGTAGTCACGAAAGCAATCCCCGCAAATGCCGTTGCCTGCGGAAATCCCTGCACGGTAAAAAAGACGATAGACGAACACGGCGAATAAGGAGACGACATTATGCCACATATTGATATTACAATGATTCCCGGACGGGACGATACGGCTAAAAAAGAGATAGCCGTTAAGGTTCAGCAGTTTTTGGCAGAGGAACTAAACATTGATGAAAAATTCATTTCGGTATCTATTGAAGATGTCGCAAAGGAAGAATAGAATGCCCATATGGAGAAGATGACCGACAAGAAAATGTTTGTCTCTCCGGGCGTATAAGGAGAAAATATGCAGTACACAAAATTAGGAAATTCAGATTTAACTATCTAATCCTCAAAAACCATTGATTTTTCAAGGCTTCACACCTGTTTTCCGTTCAAACCTTATCTGTTTGCCCTTGTTTTTGCCCTTACGAGCCG
>ERZ507086.150-NODE-150-length-45016-cov-6.490514_pt1 | contig 45016 bp, 43 predicted proteins | sample MGYA00512292_ERZ507086 | MGnify/ENA metagenome assembly ERZ507086
AGCCCTCCATGATCCAGGACGGAATCTTCTCGTAGCCCTCCCAGGCGGTGTCCTGAACGATGACGCCGCGCTCGCAGGCATCGGCCTCGGCGGCGGCCATGCGCACGCACTCATCGTAGTTGACCTCTTCGATGGTCACCGTGGCGCCCTCGGCGGCGATGTTATCGAAGCGGGGCTTGGTGGAGCCCTTGGGCATGTGCACGACGGCCTTCTGGCCCAGCTTGTTGGCAGCCCATGCCACGCCGCGGCCATGGTTGCCGTCGGTGGCGGTAAAGAAGGTAGCCTGGCCAAAATCCTTGGCAAGCTGATCGGAGGTCAGGTAATCGAAGGTGCAGTCGGCAACGTCCTTGCCGGTCTCGTCGGCAATGTAGTTGGCCATGGCAAACGAACCGCCCAGGACCTTAAAGGCGTTGAGGCCAAAGCGATAGCTCTCGTCCTTAACGCACAGGTTGGACAGGCCCAGGCGCGCGGCCTGGCCGTCCAGGCGGGCAAGCGGAGTGACGGTGTACTGGGGGAACGACTGGTGGAAGGCGCGGGCCTTCTTCACGTGGTCGAGGCTCATGATTCCCAAGTGCTTGTCATCGCTCTTGGGCATCGTGTTGCCCGCCCACTGGATCTTATCGGCCATACGGTGAACTCCTTAAGTTCTCTCTTGCCGGCCCCCGCATACGCGTTTCAGCCCATTCCCATTCCTGCGACTGAACTTTTATGTGGATGCCAAACAAAAAGTTTGTTATCACTGTTCTATCACACTTTTTGATTGCTAAACCTAACAAGTTGTTTGTTGCCGTAATCGGTACTTTTTCGCCGCCGAACGGTTACATAACGCAGCGACGCTTTCGTTATTTGCGAACAAGTGGGGTTTATGGCAAAGTGAGCCCAAACTAATTTTTAGGAAGGCACCCATGACCCCCGCACAGATTGAGTTTTACAAGCGCCTTGCACACGGCCTGGCGCTCCAGTTTGGCCCCAACTGCGAAATCGTCGTCCACGATCTGGAGACCGAGGACGTGGACCACTCCATCGTAGTGATCGAAAACGGCCACGTCAGCGGGCGCAAACTGGGTGACGGCCCCAGCCATATTGTGTTTGAGTCCATGCACGAGGGCACCACCGACGTGCATGACCGCGAGCCATACCTCACCAAAACCACCGATGGCAAGCTGCTCAAGTCCTCGACGATCTTTATCCGCAACGATGAGGGCAAACCCGTCGGCATTTTGGGCATTAACTTTGATATTACGCTCATGAAGGCTTTTGAGCGCTCGCTCGATGCCTTTACCGGCACCGGCGGCTCGGGCTACACCGAGCCCGAGCCCATCACCAAAAACATCGGCGACCTGCTCGAAGACCTGCTGCGCGAGTGCGAACAGTTTGTGGGCAAGCCCGCGGCGCTCATGACCAAAGACGAGCGCATCCGCGCCATTGGCTACCTCGACCGTCGCGGCGCCTTCCTCATCTCCAAGTCGAGCGAACGCGCCTGCGAGTTCTTTGGCATCTCTAAGTACAGCTTCTATAGCTACCTCAACGAGGCGAAGGCTGCCGCCGGCGACAAGTAGGCAACTCGGCCGGGTCACCCCTCCCCTTTTGGGCGCGAGTTCTGGAATGCGCGAATCCGAGAGTCGGCCGCAAGGCAAGTTCCATATAATCGATGAATGTGAGTATTTCGAAAGGATGGGACAAGATGGGGTCGAGCAACGCATCACGCAACGGCCGCGGAGGCACCGCTTCTGGCGCCAGGCATGCGAAACACGCGTTTGACGAGGGCGAAGAGGACCTTTTTGCGCTGAGCCTCGACGACGTGATGAGTGACCGCCCCTGGAACGCCGAGGAACTCATGGGCGGCGGACCTCGCCCGACAAGTGCAAAGCCCGCACCTTCCGCCACGCCCGCACCGGCATCCGTGCCCGCGGACGACTTTGCCACCCGTCCCATCGTGCAGACGACGCGTAAAGCCGCCCCTGCAACCCGTCCTGCTAGCGATCCGTCCGAGACGGCGGCGTTTCTCGCTGCAGCGGCACAGCGCCCCACGGCAGACAACACGATTCGCTACGCTGCCCCGCAGCGGTCGGCATACACGGCTCCCGAGCCCGAGCTCGAGCCGCCTGTCATGGATCTGGATAATCTTTCCAACCGCCAGTTTGCCTTTGATTCCCGGGCGGCGGCAGATCTGGACGAGACCTCGGGCGATATGCCGGCGCTCGACATTCCGGTAAACCCCCTATTTGCGGCTGCTGAAGAACGCAACTCCGCATACGACAACACCGCAGCATACGCCAACCGCCCGAGCGAACAGCCTCGCGCCGGCCGTATCGAAACCGAGGATTACGGCCAAACGTCGAGCGGCTATTCTCGCGGCCCGTTTGCCGCCACGCCCGCTCCCGATTACAACCAAGCGAGCGTAAAGGCAGCCTCGGCATCGTCGTATACCCACGGCACCGATGATCCCGAGGCTGCCGATTACCACACCGAGGAAGAATCGCCGCGCTTTTCGGAGTTTTCGCAGGCGGCAAAGGTTGTCTTTATCGCCATCATCATCGCTCTGTTCGGCGTGATCGCGTTTGAGGGATTCCAGCTGTTCCGTGGCCCCACCGCGTCCGAATCGGCAACGCAGCAAAAGGAGGACGACAACCAGTACCTGGACATCAACACCCTCAAAGGCGACCCCAACGACGGAGACGACGAATAACAAATGCCAAAAATTGAGGGCCGTAGACCAAATCAACCCCGCGCGCTCATTGCCGCACGGGGTTGATTTTTGTCCGCGTGCGCTGATAGACTTCCTTTTGCCCGCAAGGAGCGGGCACGTTTTATCCAGAGTCGGGGTAGAGAGTTGGCTCCACGATCCCGACGCCAACCGGCCAAGAGGCACGGTGGCCCTGCCAACATCGATGAAAGGAGTCCGTATGGACAATTTCTCCGTGCGCAGCGAGCGCAATTTCCACAACCTGGCAACCAAGCCAAAACGAATGCATCTTCTGGACGAGCCAAGCGGCTACGCCTCGGCCATGGCCAAGAGCAGCCTCTCCCACCAGATGCGCTTTACCGTGCAGGTGCTCGAGGAAGAGCTCTGCGCTGCCGGCAATCCGCACGTACTGCAGATCAAGCTGCTCGGAGATGACTCGCGCGAGCCGTCGAGTTGGAAGCTCTTTGCCGACGGCAAGTGCATCGCGGACGGATCCGGCGCCTTTGCCCGCGAGTGCTTCTGCGAGAGAGCCGAGGTATTCCTGGACCTGTGCCGCGACGCCGTCGATGCCGCTGAGCTGCATCAGTGGAATCAAAGGGAGTATGAGCTACTGAGTGCGGCGCGCGGGATCGCGATGGCGTAGGCAGACAGATCAGACAGCCCGTCATACTGGTTGACGCTTCGATTCAAACAGCAGGGCGAAGTCGCGCTTACAGCCCCGCCATGCCAAACCGAATGGCGTTCTCAAAAGGCCTATCTCCCCTCCGCCTTAAGCCTCAGCAGCAGGTCGCTCAGCTCGGGGCACTTGCTGGAAAGGCACGTCCGGGCTCGCTCGCCCATCCCCCACCGTTGGCGGACTTCCTGGGCGCGCGGACTCACGCGGTAGTTCCCGTCCATCACCTGCTTGAGCAACTTGGCGGTTACGCGCGCATCGGCCAGGGCGCTGTGGGCGTGGCCCGTCGACTCGTCGAACTCGATGCCAAACCACGTTGCCGCGTCACTCAAAGAGACACACCCGTGGCTGCCTACATCCATGATCGAGGTGTAAAACGCCTGCAGGTCGACCCAGTCCGTAGGAAATGTGGAAAGGTCGATGCGCTTTGCCTGGCACTCGGTCAAAAGCTGTCGACGGTCCGTCCCGCTCCAACAGACCACTTGGGCGGAGTAGCGACCGATCCAATCGCTGAGCCTTTTGATCACCACGTAGAGCGGATCGGCCATCGCGGTGTCCACAGCCGATATCCCCGTAAGCTCGCGGACGGGAAACGCAACGCCTTCGGTAAATTCCGTCTGCACAAACTGCGAGAACTCGCCCATAACGTTGCCGTGATAATCGAGCTTGACGGCGCCGACCTCGATAATCTCATGGCGCAGTCCACGGCGCTGGCGCTGCTTTGGCACCGGCGCAAACTCAAAGTCCAGCACAATCTGGCGCGCAAAGTTCGTCGTATCGATAGCCGAGATACACGGCGTCTTTTCAGCTGACACGGTTATGGCCTCTCTCCGTTGCCTGCCGCTTGCTACATAGGCGGCTACATTGCCGTAAGGATAAGCGCTCGTGCGGACACGAAATCGCCCAGCGCGGCCACCCGGCACCCTTGCGTAAAGCCGCGCTTTGAGATGGCCACGTCGCTGTTATTAGCGAACATATATTCGTATTTATGACTGCAGTTTGATAGACTGGTTATTGTTGACGGCAGCTCCATGTGCCGGGCAGCGCCCTCCATGCGACGGGAGGTGATGCCCATGACCGATCTGACTGATTTCGTGAAGCTCCTGACCGCTTTGGTCTCGCTCCTCACGGCGCTTATCGGGCTTACCGAGGCACTCAAGCAGCGTACGAAGCAGAAAAAGAGGGGTCGACGCCACTAAGGCATTGACCCCTTAATCGAAGTAACGGCGCTGCCCAGCTATCACCCTTGGGCTGCCGTCGACCTTATTCTACCCACGGCTGCCAGGTTTACCAAATGGATTTTCGGTAAAGGAAGCACGGCACTCCCGCAAAACCACTACGCCCCAAGTGCCGCCATGGGGATCACCGCCACGCCGTCGTCGCGTGTGTAGGCAATGCTCCCCTTTCCAACCACGACCGCCAAAAACGCCGGCGCGGCATTCTGAGCGGCAGGATTGGAGAGCACTTTCCTCTCCAGCGCCTTGAGATTTCTCGCTCCATCGTCTGCTTTCGCATCACTCAGCTTGACCTCGATGGCTCCCCAGCGCCCGTCGTGCTCAACGATCAGATCGACCTCAAGGCCCTTCTCATCTCGGAAATAATGGACACTGTTGTCGACACCGCCGTAGGTGGAAAGGAACACGCGCACGTCGCGCAGAACGAGGTTCTCAAAGAGCATCCCCAGCGTTTGCATATCGCCAAGCAGCCGCTCAGGGGTAGCCCCCAGCAACGCCGCCGCAAGTGACGGGTCGCAAAAGTAGCGCTTGGGGCGCACGCGAACGCGGGCCTTCGAGCGCATGGGCGGCTCCCATCCGCACAGGTCCTCGGTCAGCTTGAGCCTGTTGAAGAGATCCAGGTACGCAGCGATGGTCCTCTCGTCGGGGCCCGCCTCACCGTACGAGGCGTCCTTTATGAGCGTCTTCTACGTGACAGCCTGGCTCTCGTTCATGGCAAGAGCTCGCAAAAGGCCGTGTGCAAGCTCGGGCGATCATGCGATATACGAAATTACGCCATTCTCAATGCTGTTTTTACGCTACTTTCAATGTAGTTTTTACGCCATGACCGATGTAGTTTTTACGCTCTTTTCATTGAAGGTTTTACGCTTGGCATCCTTAGCGCGACGCTCGCTCAACCCCTGACCACCGGATTGCCTGAATTCCGGGATGCAGTTTCCACTCCAAACAAAAAGCCCCGACTCGCGATGGAGCCGGGGCCAAAGGCGCAGCGTATGCAGTTGATGCTGAGCATGGACAGCCCGTCAGTAATGGCCATCCGCGCTCTACCCTACCCGCGGTGACGGGCGCGGCTGTACGGCGTATCCACCATGGGCAGATCCGGACGCAGCTTGCCGTCAAACGCGCGGTAGGCGTTCTGCACGGCGGGCGCCGTGGGGATCGTCGCGATCTCGCCGATGCCCTTGCCGCCGTATGCCACGGGCAGTAGCTCGTCCTTCTCCACATAGATGGCGTGGATATCCGGAATCTCGGGCGCACGGAACAGCCCGAGCGTGCCGTACCTTGCCTGGGGCACGCAGTCCTTGAGCGGCCAGTCCTCGGTAAGCGCATAGCCCATACCCATGAGCACGCCGCCTTCGATCTGGCCCTGGATGGAGATGGGGTTGACCACCTTGCCGGAATCGTGCGCGGCATAGACCTCGCTCACGCGGCCATCGTCGTCCAAAATGACCACATGCGTGGCAAAGCCGTAGCAGATGTGGCTCTTGGGGTTGGGAACGTCGGCGCCCAGCTTGTCGGTCGGCTCCAGATACACGTAACCAAACTCGCATCCCTCGAGCGCCTTGATGGCGGCCGCGGGATCCTGAGGATGCATACCCTGGCCGGCAACGAGTTCTTGTGTGCGCAACTGGTAGGCGCGACCGTCGTCGTACTCGATCTTGACGCCGTCGCCATGCGCGCTCACGGGAGCATCGGGCGCAGGCTTGCCAGCCTCGATGCCAACCATGGCATCGCGCAGCAGGAAGGCGGCACCGCGCACGGCCTCGCCGGTCACGACCGTCTGACGCGAGCCAGACGTGGTACCGGAGTCGGGAGCGTTCTCGGTGGAGCACTCGCCATTGGCAATGCAGCGAAGCGGCAGACCGCAGGCCTCGGCAACATCCTGCAAAAAGACGGTGTTGCAGCCCTGGCCGATGTCGGACGTGGCGGCATAGACCACGGCGCGGCCATCCTCGATGCGGATCTTGCAGCGGCCGGCATCGGGCAGGCCCACTCCCACGCCGGCATTCTTCATGGCGCAGGCAATGCCGGCGTGTCCGGGATGCGCATAGTAGGCATCCTTGACCTCGAGCAGCGTCTCCTTAAGCGCCGTGGAGCAGTCGGCAATCTGGCCGTTGGGCAAAACCTCACCCGGCTCGATGGCGTTACGGTAGCGGATCTCCCACGGATCCAGGCCGACCTTCTCTGCCAGCAGGTCGATCAGACTCTCGAGCGCAAACTCGGACTGGCAAACGCCAAAGCCGCGGTACGCGCCGGCGGGCGGGTTGTTGGTGTAGTAGCCAAAGCCGCGAATGTCGGTGTTCTGGTACTTGTAGGGACCGACGGCATGCGTGCAGGCGCGCTCGAGCACCGGACCGCATAGCGACGCGTAGGCGCCGGTATCAAAGTTGATCTCGCAGTCCAGGCCGGTAAAGTTGCCCTCGGCGTCGCAACCCAGCGTAAAGGTGCCGTCCATGGCGTGGCGCTTGGGATGGAAAACGAGCGACTCGGCACGCGTGAGCTTGCACTTCACCGGACGCTGGAACTTATATGCGGCGAGCGCGGCCAGGTGCTGGATGGACACGTCCTCCTTGCCGCCAAAGCCACCGCCCACGAGCATGGTCTCGACGACCACGCGCTCGGGCTCGTTGTCCCAGCCAAACATGTGGGCACACTCTTTGCGCGTGTCGTAGGCACCTTGGTCGGTCGACTGCACCTTGACGCCGTTCTTATACGGGAAGGCAACGGCGCACTCGGGCTCCAAGAAGGCATGCTCGGTAAAAGGCGTGGTAAAGCGCTGCGTCACGGTAAACGCGCTCTCTGCCAGCGCCTTGGCGGCGTCGCCGCGCGTCACATGGCGGCTCTGGCACACGTTGTCCTTGAGCTCCACCGTGTTGCCAAAGGCAAAGAAGCTGTCGTGCAGGCGCGGCGCGTCGGCAGCCTTGGCCTCAGCGATGTTGCGCACGGGCTCCAGCGGCTCGTAATCGATCTTTACGAGCTTCTTGGCCTTCTCGAGCGTCGCCTCGTCCTCGGCGACCACCAGCACGATGGCATCGCCCACGCAGCGGGTAATATCGCCCTGGGCGATCATGACGTCCCAGTCCTGGATAAGGTGGCCGACCTGGTTGACCGGCACGTCCTCGGCGCGCAGAATGCCCACCACGCCGGGCAGGGCCTCGGCCTTGGAGGTATCGATGGAGAGCACGCGGGCGCGCGGATACTTGGAGCGCACGGCGCTGGCGTAGGTCAGGCCCGGCTGGTCGATCTCGTCGATGTCGTCGGGGTACTTGCCCTCGCCGAGCACCTTCTTGCGCACGTCGATACGGAAGGCGCGCTTGCCCACGCCGTAGTCGTCGCCACGCTCCAAGTCCTCGTCGATCTGCTTTTCGCCGCGGAGCACCGCGGCGGCCAGCGAGATGCCCTCGATGATCTTCTTGTAGCCGGTGCAACGGCAGACGTTGCCGCGAATGGCGTACTTGATCTGCTCCTCGGTGGGCTCGGGGTCCTCGGCGATGAGCGCTGCACCCGCCATGACCATACCGGGGATGCAAAAACCGCACTGTACGGCGCCCACGGCGCCAAAGGCGTACACAAAGGCCTCGCGCACGTCCTCGGGCAGGCCCTCAACGGTCACGATGTTGCGGCCGGCGGCAAGAGCGGTGGTCAGCACGCACGCCTTGACGGCCGCACCGTCCACATGGATGGTGCAGGTGCCGCACGCGCCCTCAGAGCAGCCGTCCTTGGCGGAGTGGATGTGCAGGTCGTCGCGCAGGTAGCGCAGCAACGGTTTGTTTTGGGTCGTCGTGCGCTCGACGCCGTTAACGGTAAAAGTGAATTCCTGTGCCATGGTGATTCCCCTCTACACGCCGGCGGCGATGCCGGTGCGATCGTGGATGGCGCCATGCGGGCAGACGACGGCGCACATGCCGCACGACAGGCAGTCTGCGCCGTCGATATGGGCGCAGTTGTCCTCGATGCGGATAGCGCCGGCGGGGCACTTTTTGGCGCACATGCCGCAACCGATGCAGCTCGTGTCGCAGATCTTGCGGGCAATGGCGCCCTTATCGGTGTTGTTGCAGCGCACCAGGATGTTCTGGTAGCCGGGAACAAAGGCGATCACGCGCTGCGGGCACGCCATGCCGCACAGGCCACAGCCCGTGCACTTGGAGCGATCCACGCGGGCGATGCCATCGACCAGCGCAATGGCGCCGTGGGGGCAGGCCGTGACGCAGGCGCCACAGCCAATGCAGCCTTCGCTGCAGCGGGCGTCGCCGCCTGCGGAGGCGCAACCGCTTCCGCAGGCAACGTAGGCCACGTTATGTTGAATGGATTTGGCCATAAGAGACTCGCCTATTTCTTAAGAAGGTACGAATAGTTATCGCGCACAGCCCTGATGGTCAGGCGGACGGCCTCGGGAAGACCGGTGTTGACGGCATCGACCGAGACGGTGCGGACCGTGCCGGCGACGCGGACCTTAAAGTGATCCTCGTCCACGGCCAGGAAGCCCTCGTTCTCGGAGTTCTCCATGTCCTCCTCGCTCCAGAACAGGGTGAGCTTGTCCTTGTAGGGACGACCCTCCTGGTAGGGGCAGAACACGGCGCAGTTGCCGCACTCGTTGCACATGCCATCGACGTGGACGACCTGATGCTTGACCAGGCCCGGCACCTTAATGGCAACGTTAGCGCGGTTGGGGCACACGTCGCAGCAAACCTCGCACACCGAGCCGCAGCCCAGGCAGCGGGTCTTGGTGCAGTTGCGCTTGTCGCGGCACAGCGACCCCTTGCGCTCGTAGCAGGTGTCCTCGCGACCGGCCTGCTCGTTGCAGTCGGCGTACTTGTTAAAGTCCACGCCGGCGATGGCACGGGCGACCTCGGCGGCATCGGCGATAGCCTCGACCACGGTGGCAGGACCGCGACGGCAGTCACCTGCAGCCCAAACGCCCTCAACGCCGGTGGAGGTGGCGGCAAGGCGGCCGCGACGGTCGTGCTCAACGCCCGCGGCATCGTACAGGCTGGCATCGATGCCCTCGCCCACGGCGCAGATCACCGTGGTGGCGGCAAGCTCGACGGTCTCGCCCGTGGCGACGGGGCTGCGACGGCCGCTTGCATCCGGCTCGCCAAGCTCCATAACGTCGCAGGTCAGCACGGCGCCGTTGAGTGCCTTGGGCGCCAGCAGCTCGCAGAACTCAACGCCGTCGGCAAGAGCAAGATCAAGCTCTTCCTCGTCGGCGGGCATCTGCTTCTTGGTGCGGCGATACACCAGGCGCACGTTCTTCACGCCGGCCAGGCGCTTGGCCACGCGGGCGGCGTCCATAGCGGTGTTGCCGGCGCCAATAACCACGACGTCCTCGCCCAGCTCGAGCTTCTCGCCCTTCTTGGCGGCCTCCAGGAACTCCAGCACGTCGAGCTCGGCACCCTCGCCCAGACCGGCGGAACCGGGCATCCAGGCACCGGTGGCAACGACAACGTCGGTAAAGCCCTGGGCCTTGAGTTCGTCAATGGACTCCACGTGAGCGTTAAGCTGAACCTTGGCGCCAAAGGCCAGGCAGAGCTCGGCATCGTGGGAGATATCGTCGCTCGCGATACGGAACTCGGGGATCACGTGACGGACCACGCCGCCGAGCGAATCGCGGGCCTCGAAGATGGTTACGGGCACGCCGGCACGCGTCAGGAAGAACGCCGTCGCCAGACCGGCCGGGCCGCCGCCGATAACGGCAACGCTGCGCTCGCCGTCGTTGGCGATGGCCTGGGCGCGCAGCTTGGGCAGCACGGCGGTCATGGCCTCGCGGGCGGCCTTGAGCTTGCTGGCGCGGATCTGGGCGCCCTCGGGCTCGTAGAATGCACGCTCGCAGGCACGGCCGCAGGGATGCGGGCAGATGGTGCCGGTAATGAACGGCAGGGCGTTGCGCTCGATGATGATGTTGAGCGCGTCCTCGTAGCGGCCCTCGTCAACAGCCGCCAGGTAGGCGGGAATATCCTGCTGGATGGGGCAGCTCGTACGGCACGGCGTGGTAAAGCAGTCGGAAAGCGGACTCTTGCCGGCGACCTTGCGGTCGGGCAGCGGACGCAGCGGCTTCTTGTAGAGCGGGTTGGTGAGCGAGTCGGCCTGAATCGCAGTCACGGCCTCGAGAGAGACGCCCGCGAACGGCTTGCCATCCAGGTCGGTAAACTCGCCAGCCATCTGGCTAAAGCGCTCGTAGCCACCGGGCTTGAGCACGTCGGTCGCCAGGGTAACGGGCCAAATGCCGGCGTCATACAGGGCGCGGATGTTGTAGACCGTAGCACCGCCGGAATAGCTGATGCGCAGCTTGCCATCGAACTGCTCGGTAATGCGACGGGCGGCCTCGATGGTCAGCGAGAACAGCGAACGGCCGGACATGTACATCTCGGTGGAGGGCAGCTCGTTCCTCGTCACGTCGACGGGGAAGGTGTTGGTGAGCTTGACGCCAAACTCCAGGCCGCGCTCGGCGCACAGGGCAATCAGGCGCTCGAACATAGGCACGGCATCGGCCCACTGCAGGTCCTCGCGGAAGTGCGTGTCATCGAAGACGATGTAGTCAAAGCCCAGCTCGTTGAGGCGCTGGCGGGCAAACTCATAGCCCAGCAGCGTGGGGTTGCACTTGATGTAGGTGTTGAGGCCCTTCTCGGTGATCAGATAGGTCGCGATGCGCTCGATCTCCGCCGGCGGGCAGCCGTGCAGGGTAGACTCGGTGATGGAGTTGGAGATGCGTGCCGGGATGGACTCGACAAACGCTGCGTCGACATGCTCAAACTTGTCCAGGTTGGCGAGCGCCCATGCGCGGCACTCGTTCCAGACGTCAGAGCCGCTGGCGTCCTTCATGCCCTCGATGTACGCATCGACCTTGGGGCTCTTGATACCCTCCAGGTCATAGCCCACGGACATGTTAAAGACAAAGCCGTCCGGGCTACCCAGGCCGTACTCGCGAGCGATCAGGTGGCATGCGAACCATGCCTTCACGTACTCGGCAAAGGCCTGCGGAACCTCGAGCTCGGTCGACCACTCGCAGTTGTAGCACTCGTCCTGCGCCACGATGCAGGGCTTGTTCACACACTTGGAGAGCTCCTCGCCGTCCATAACCTGGACGGTCTTGAGCTCAAAGAAGCGGGAACCGGCCACGTAGGATGCCACGATGTTCTGGGCAAGCTGCGTGTTGGGGCCGGCGGCCGGGCCAAACGGAGTCTCGATGCGCTCGTCAAAAATGGGAAGCGCGCCCTCCTGGTTGGTCGTGACCATCTTGCGCACGCCAAAGACGGCGCCCTGGGTCTTGTGCTCCTCGATGATCCAGTTCATCAGCTGCGAAAACGGGATCGGCCTCATGATGTCGCTCATAATGAGCTCCTCTCTGTAACGCCCGGCGAGACCGCGCGGCGGGCGCAAATACGGTGTAGCGCTAGCACAGCGCCGGCGACCCCGCGGAGGCCGCCTATACGCGCGTCAGATGCGGCGAAACATCCGGCGCGCGTGAATCTACTTGTGAATTAGTAGGTGCAATCGTTGAGCGTGCTCCAGAGCTTCTTGGACTCAGCCATGGTCCACGCGTTGATCTTGTCCTCATCGATACCGACAAACTCGCGATCCTTGTACAGAACCTTGCCGTTGATGATGGTGGTGCGGCAGTTTTTGCCCATCATGCCAAAGAGCATGTGGCCGTCGATGTTCTCCTCGCTCAGCGGCGTAAAGGGCTTGTAGTCCATAACGATGACGTCGGCGGCAGCGCCGGGCTCAAGCACACCGAGCTTGCGATCGAAGTACTTGCTGGCCATCTTGGCGTTATTCTCGAACAGCATGGTCACGGCCTCGCACCAGCCCACGTTGGGCATAGCGGCGTTGTGGCGCTGAATGATCAGGAAAACCTTGAGGCTCTCGAGCATATCGTGGGTGTAGGCGTCGGTGCCCATGCACACGGGGATGCCGCGGCGGAAGAACTCGAGCACGGGGGCGCAGCCCACGGCGTTGCCCATATTGGATTCGGGGTTGTTAACCAGCCAGGTGCCGGACTCCTTGACGATATCCATCTCGGCGGGCGTCACATGGATGCAGTGGCCGAGCATGGTGTCGGGACCGAGCAGGTTGTGCTGCAGCAGGCGCTCGACGGGGCTGATGCCGCCGCGGTTGAGGCGGGAGTCCCACACATCGTTCATGCCCTCGCACACGTGGATGTGGAAGCCGGTCAGACCGTTGTTGGCCTCGGCCATCTTATCCATGGTCTCGTCCGACAGCGTAAAGGTGGCGTGACCGCCAAACATTGCGGCGATCATGTGGTTGTCGTTATCGCGACGCTCCTTGGCGGCCCACTGGGCAAACTCGGCGTTCTCGGCAATAGCCTGATCGCACTTTTCCTGGCCACGGCGGTCGGAAACCTCGTAGCACAGGCACGAACGCATACCCAGCTCCTGAGCGGCGTCCTTAATGGTAAAGAGACTGCCCGGAATCTCGCAGAAGCTCGCGTGGTGATCGAAGATCGTGGTGACGCCGTCGCGGATGGAATCCAAAATCGTGGCATAGGCGCTTGCCTTGGTGCCGTCGAGCGTCAGGTTGTCGTCAATCTTCCACCACTGCTGCTCAAGATTTTCCAGGAAGTTGGTGGGGTTGCAGCCCTTAATGGCAAGACCGCGGGCCAGACCCGAATAGATGTGGGTGTGGCAGTTGATAAGTCCGGGCATGATGAGGTTGCCCTGGGCGTCGACGTACTCGGCATCCGGGTACTTGGCCTTGAGCTCGCGCTCGGGGCCCACTTCGACGATCGTATCTCCGTCAATAGCGACTGCACCGTTGGGAATAAACGGAGTCTGAGCGTTGCGGGTAAAGACGGAACCGTTAGCGACCAGAAGCATAAATGCTCCCTTCAACATCAGAGGCGGGGTTTGACACCTCTGACATGGCGGAAGTGCGAAGCGCCGGCCTACACCGGAAACGGGCCCTCTCCCGTCAACGCTTCACCAAAGGGACAAGCCCTTTGAAGTGCGGCTTGGCGCCGCATGGCGCCGGCGGACGAGGCGATGCGTCCGCCGGCGAATAGCACCGAATTGGTTACTTCTTGCTCTCGGGCAGGACCAGATCAACAGCGGCATCCTTGGCGGCATCGATGTGCTGAGCCACGACCGGCGTCTGCGGAAGGATCAGGTTAAGGACAATGGCCATGATGGCGGTGGGGGTTACGGCATTGGAGCCGATGACGGTGGACACCCAGGTGGGCATACCCTCGCCGGCAAGGCAACCGCTGGCCATCCAGATACCCAGGCCAAAGACGACGGAGGTACCGACGATGGTGGTAGTACGCTGCGTGAGGCCCTCGCGGGTGAACATGCGCACGCCGTTCATGGTGATGGTGCCAAAGACGCCGACGGTCGCGCCGCCGATGACGGGCTGCGGGATGGCGGAGAGCACGGCAGAGAGCTGCGGGAACAGACCGGCGATGGCAAAGACGGCCGCGATGATCACAAAGACCCACTTGTTGACGACCTTGTTGGAGCAGATGATGCCCACGTTCTGGCCAAGGGCGCTGGTGGGAAGACCGCCCAGCAGGCCGCCGACCATAGAGGTGAGGCCCTGGGACACAATAGCGCCGGAGAGCTCGCGCTCGGTGGGCATACGGTCGATGGAACCAAGGCAAGCAGCAGAGACGTCACCGATAACCTGAATGGCAACCATGGGGAACACGACGGCGAGGGTAATGCAGACCTCGGGATCAAACTCGAGCGCGTAGGGCATGAGCTTGGGAAGGGCGAAGACCTGAGCGGTGGCGACGCTGGAGAAGTCGATCATGCCAAAGGGGATGGAGACGATCATGCCAACGATCATGCCAAAGAACACAGATCCCAGCTTGAGCGCGCCCTTGCCAAAGTTGGCGAGCGCAAAGACCACAGCGAAGGTGATCAGGGCGACGCACCATGTCTGCGGGGTACCCCACAGCGGCGTGCCCATGCCACCGGCCATGTACTTGACGGCCGTGGGATAGAGAGAGACGCCAATGGAGAAGATGACCGTACCGGTCACGACGGGCGGGAACAGCCACTTGATCTTGCTGTAGGCCAGACCAAAGAGGACCGCAACGGCGCCGCCGACGATCTCGCCACCCAGCAGCGCGCCAAAGCTAAAGCCCGAGGCGCCCATGGCCTGAAGGGCCGGCAGGAACGCGAACGAAACGCCCATGACGATGGGCAGGCCGCCGCCGATACGACGGAAGGGAGCGAAGGCCTGAAGGGCCGTGTCGATTGCCGAAAGAATGAGCGCAACCTGAATGATGTCGGTGCTCTGCTGGCTATTAAAGCCGTAGACGCCGGCCATGATGACCGCCGGGGTAATGATGCCGGCAAACGATGCCAGTACGTGCTGAAGGGCACACGGGATCATTTCCTTAACGGGAGGCATGCCTTCGCGAGTGAACAGGGCTTCAGTGCCGTTCGTAACCGTCTCCTGGGTCATTTGACCACCAATCCTCGAAATAGTTGTTTTCGCATCTAACGCTCTATTGTGACGCAGTGCGGGGTTGAGGTTGTGCCTTCGTTGCATATCGTATTAAAGATGATTCTCATTCTCAATAATAATTTTTTGTTATCAGACTATTCTTCAGCTGAGATAACGCATTTCCGCAGGTCAGGAAAGTGTCTGGTCAAAATAACATCTAACTTTTCTTTTGGTCAACCGTTTACCGCCAAATTCCTACCGTTCGTCTGTATTACGCAATGTACCTGCGGATATACGAGATGATGAGCAGCGTGTTACCATGATAAAAAATTGTTATGAACACTTCGATAGAACCAAAAGGAGTTGCCCGTGAACGAGACCGTACGTCGCTTTTTGCCGATGGTCGATTTCCTGGAGCAGATACTCGGCAAAAACAGCGAGATCGTGCTGCATGATTTCTCGGATCCCGACCACGCCATCGTCGATATTCGCAACGGCATCGTAAGCGGCCGTAAGGTCGGCGGTCCCGCCACCGATCTGGCGCTCAAGATCATGCACGACCCCAATTATCGCGACCTGCCGTTTATTACGGGCTATGAGGGGCGCGGTGCCGGTGGCAAGACGTTGGAGTCGGCGACGTACTTTATCCGCGAGAATGACGAGATTGTCGGTATGCTCTGCGTCAACACCGACCTCTCGACCGTGCGCTCCATCAACGCCATGGCGCAGCAGCTCATGGCCTGCTTCGACGCGGCGCCTAGACAGGCGGAGCCCGCGTCTATCGAGGTCGAAAGCCTTTCGGAGTCTACGCAGGAACTCATCGACCGCAGTATTTCCGAGTTGCTGAGCGCGCGCGGGCTGGATGTAGCGTCGCTTGGTCAGAGCGACCGCGTGGACGTCATTCGCCACCTCAACGGCAACGGGGTGTTCATGCTCAAGGGCGCCGTGGCCTGCGCCGCCACCGCGCTGGGCATCTCGGAGCCCAGCGTCTACCGCTACCTGCAAAAAGTCCGCAAGGAAGGCTAACGAGCAAAATGGAGCGCGGGCAGTCTTTTTGGGACGGGGCTATTTTAGCTACCCTCCCTCTGCCCACGATTTCGATGAGCCGCAAGTAAAATCAATCCTGCATATAGGGGTAGCTAAAATGGCCCCGTCCCAAAAAGACTGCCCTTGGTGGCTCCGCAAGCGATCCGTCACGTGACAAAAGAACCCTGCAGTTCACACGCACTGCAGGGTTCTTTTTGCATGTCATGTTTAGTTGTTGTCAACACCTTAGAGAGCGGCGACGACCTCGATCTCGACCAGACCGCCGGCCGGAAGGGCGGCAACCTGGAAAGCGCTGCGCGCGGGGAACGGAGCCTCGAACTTGGATGCGTAGATCTCGTTCACGGCAGCGAAGTCGGCGATGTCGGCCAGGTAGACCGTGGTCTTGACGACATCGGCAAAGGTGGCGCCGGCAGCGGTCAGCAGGGCCTCGACGTTAGCAAGGGACTGCTTAGCCTGGGCCTCGACGCTCTCGGGCATCTTGCCGGTTGCGGGGTCGATGCCCAGCTGGCCGGACAGGAACACCATGTTGCCGGTCTGGATGCCGGGGGAATACGGGCCGATGGCTGCAGGTGCGTTATCGGAAGACACGACGGTCTTGCTCATGTTTATCTCCTTACGATCAATTGAGAGAGCGTGAGCGCGGTGTTCACACCGGGAGGCACAGTTCGGTCTGAACACCGCGCTTGATTTGGGATAGTACTCAAGGTTTCCGCGCGATGCAAGATTATTATCACGTTGCGAGAATATTTTATCGCCCAACGGCGCCTATCGACCGCTGAACGGCACGACCGAACGGTGAAGCTCAAAAGGATCCGTTTCCCTCCGTCCCCATCGGATCAGGTGATCCATAGGGGACGGAGGGAAACGGATCCTTTTTGCTGCAAGGGCTGCTGAAGACTTTATCCTGCTTGGGCCACAGGGCTCGTCCGCCGCAACAGCACCACTATACTTTTGAATATCTGAGCATTTTGAAAGGCAGGATATGACCGCAACCGCCAGTCGAACCACCAACCGCAGACCCGAGCTTTTGGCGCCCGCCGGAGGGCCCGAGCCCTTTGCCGCCGCACTCGCCGCCGGGGCAGACGCCATCTACTGCGGCATGGGCAGCTTCAACGCCCGCCGCAAGGCCACCAACTTTACCGACGAGGCCTTTGAGCAAGCCTGCCGTGCTGCACACCTGGCCGGGTCGCGCGTCTACGTCACGGTCAACATCGTCATCAAGCAGTCCGAGATGGGCGATGCGCTGCAACTCATCCATCGTTGCTCCACGCTGGGCGCCGACGCCTTCATCATCCAAGACTGGGGCCTGTTCTTTGAGGTCAAGCGCACGATGCCCGGCATCGAGACACATATCTCGACCCAGGCGAACATCCATGACGACCGCGGGGCTATCTGGTGCCGCGAGCAGGGCGCCGACCGCGTAACCCTCTCGCGCGAGCTTTCCATCGACGAGATTGCCGCCATTCACGATGCCGCGCCCGATGTGGACCTTGAAGTCTTTAGCCACGGTGCCATCTGCTTTTGCTACTCGGGCCTGTGCCTGCTCTCGAGCTTTGCCATGGCGGGCCGCTCGGCCAACCGCGGCATGTGCGCTCAGCCCTGTCGCCTGCCTTACGAGCTGATCGACGAGAACGGCCGCACGCTCTCCCCTGCCGGTCGCGAGCGCGCTCTATGCCCGCGTGACACCAACACCTCACAGCTTGTTCGCCGTCTGTATGATGCCGGCGCCGCGTCTCTCAAGCTCGAGGGCCGCATGAAGGCGCCCGATTACGTGTACTCCATCGTTGATGTGTATCGTCACGAAATTGATGACATGCTGGCAGGGGTCGCCGTTGCCAAGGACGAGGAAGCCGCCCGCCAGCGCCAGCTCAAGCGCTGCTTCAACCGCGACTTTACGCACGCCTATCAGGACGGCACCTCGGGCGACGAGATGATGAGCTACGAGCGCTCCAACAACCGCGGCCAGATCGTGGGCACGGTGCTGGGCAGCCGCCCGGCCAACCGCGATATGCGTGGCCTCAAGCCCGACGACCGCCGTCGCCGCGCCGCCATCGCCCGCATTGAGCTGTTTGAACCCGTGGGCAAGGGCGACTTGTTGGAACTTCGCCACGATGACGAGTTCGACCAGTTCCTAACCACTATCGCTACCGATGATGCCGCCGCCGGTGACATCATCGAGTGTCGCGTGCCCCGCAGCATGCCCGAGGGCTGCCGCGTGCGCGTCATCCGCAGCCAGCGCGCCATCGATGCCGCCGGCGCCGCGCTCAAACGCGATGTGCTGCGCCGCCGAGCTGTTGATGTGTCCGTCATGGCGCGTCTGGGCGAGCCGTTTACTGTCACACTCACCTGCTGTGACAACCCTTCGCTTGCGGCAACGGCCACGGGCTTTACCGTCGAGGCCGCCAAGACCCGTGCGGTCGAGGCGTCCGATCTGGTGGAGCATGTAGGCCGCATGGGCTCCTCGCCCTTTGAGGCAGCAAGCTTTGACATTTCGCTCGACGCCGGCTGCGGTATGGGCTTCTCCGCCGTGCACAAGGTGCGCGCCGCCGCCTGTAAAGCGCTCGAGGAGGCCATTCTGGCACCGTACGAGGAGCGTGCGAAAACGCTCGAGTTGCCGGCGATTGTAACCAGTGATTCCCGCCCCGCGCCCGAGCACTACCGCGATGAGTCGCAGATCTGCGCCACCGTCACCTCGCTCGAAGCCGCCGAGGCAGCGCGCGTGGAGGGTGCAACGCGCATCTACATGACCACCGACGCGCTCGATGCGGCCGAGCTCTCCCCCGCCGATGCATTTGGGCAGGGTATCGTGCCTGTACTCGACGAGGTCTGCCGCGCCGTCGACCACGAGCGCGTCGATCCCTGGATCAATGCTGGAGCCACCGTCGCCGTCGGCAATATCTCCGAGCTCGCCGTAGCCGCGCATGCCGGCGCCACAGCCGAGATTCGCTCTTGCCTGCCGGTGCACAACACGCCCTGCATGGAGGCGCTTGCCGAGCGCGGCGCCGGTGCGTTTTGGCTCTCGCCCGAGATCACGCTCGACGAGATTGTCTCGCTCGGCGCCGCCGCGCCCGCTGCTCTGGGCATCACCGTCTTTGGCCGCCCGCGCGTCATGACAAGCGAGCATTGCATTCTGCAGGTTGCCAATGGCTGCATCCACGATTGTGCCAACTGCCGCCTGCGTGCCCGCAAGCTCTCGCTCAAGAATATCGACGGAAAGGTCATGCCCGTCCGCACCGACATCCACGGCCGCTCTCGCCTGTACGATGCCTACCCCATCGACCTCACGCCGCAGGTTCCTCAGCTGCTCGACGCCGGCGTGCGTCGCCTCATGGTGGACGGAACGCTGCTCGAGACGGATGAGGTGGGCCGTGCCGTCGCCCGCGTCCGTCGTGCCGTCGAGGCAGCGCAGGCCGGCCGCAAGCCCGCCGCCCGCCTACGCGGGGCGACCTCGGGCTGCATGTTTGTGGGAATCAGCTAACCGAAAGGCTTACACGTGAACGAAGAACCTCAAGTCCTCTACTGCGACGCCTGGCTCATGGCCATCGACAAGCCCGCCGGCATGATCGTCCACGGCGACGGCACCGGCGAGCGCACGCTCACCGACTACGCCAGCGACCTGCTGCTGGCGATGGGCGACGGCTTTGCCGCGACCGACATGCAGCCGCTCAACCGCCTGGACCGCGACACCACCGGCGTGGTGCTGTTCTCGCTCGACAAGCAGACGCAGCCCGCCTTTGACCAGATGGTGATCGACCACGCTTTCGAAAAGCACTACCTGGCGCTCGCCGAGGGCAAGATCGACTGGAACGAAAAGCTCATCGACAAGCCCATCGCCCGCGACCGTCACGACAGCCGAAAGATGCGCGTCGGCGCCAGCGGCAAGCCGTCTCAAACGCGCGTGAAGGTGCTCAAGCGCCTTAAGAGCCGCCGAGGCCTGCCCACGCGTTCGTATATCGATGTCGAGCTGCTCACCGGCCGCAAACACCAGATCCGCGTGCACCTGGCGAGTGAGCGTCATCCCCTGGTGGGCGACGAGCTCTACGGCACGCCGCGTCCCTGCGGCCTGATGCTCCATGCCCACAGCGTGTCCTTTACGCATCCCGTAACCGGCGAGCCCATCCACATCGAAGCTCCCTGCCCCTGGGAGCCCTAAAACCTGCCAAAAAGGGCAGGCACCTTCGTGGTGGTTTTGCCGCAATGGCTCAGCCGCGATCCCAAAACGTCTCGATCTGTAACAGTTAGAACCCATTTTCCGGTCTATCCGTTACAGATCGAGACATTCGAATCCCCCTCAAGGGAAAATCTCAATCTGTAACAATAACTCGTCAAAATCGGCCCAAGATGTTACAGATTGAGATATTCGGATCCCACCGGAGAAATCATCTCGATCTGTAACATCTGGAGCCCGCATTTTGACCTTCCTGTTACAGATTGAGACGTTATGGGACCACCAGGAAAAACATCTCAGCTTGTAACATCTGGAACCCATATCCCTCTCTTCCTGTTACAGATCGAGACAAATCCCCAAACAGCAAAAGGCGGTAACGTCCCTGGTGGACGTTACCGCCTTTCCATTGGCAAGACCCTTCCGCTCCCGCTACTCGGTAGCCTTGTCGAGAGGCTTCTTAAGGAAGCTCAGAACCAAGCAGCCGACCACAGCGCCGATAGCAAGGGCCAACAGGTACTGCACCGGGTTCGTGATGACCGCGATAACCCAGGCGCCACCGTGCGGAGCGGGGCTCGCGCAACCAAAGAGCATCGACAGACCGCCGGCGGTCGCAGATCCCAGGATGCAGGCGGGCAACACGCGAAGCGGATCGGCCGCGGCAAAGGGAATGGCACCCTCGGTGATAAACGACAGACCCATGATGTAGTTCACCAGGCCTGCCTTGCGATCGGCCTCGGTCCAGCGGTTCTTAAAGAACGTCGTGGAGAGCGCGATGACCAGCGGCGGTACCATACCGCCCGCCATGACGGCAGCCATGATCATATTGCCCTGCAGCGTTTGCTCGGCAAGGGCCGCGGTGCCAAAGACATATGCGGCCTTGTTGATGGGACCACCCATGTCGGTCGCCTGCATGCCGGCGCAGATAATGCCCAAAAGAACGATGCTCGTGCCCGAAAGACCGTTGAGCGCGCCGCTAATGGCGGTGTTGATAACGCCCATAATCGGGTTAACGGCCATCATAAAGAGACTCGTAAAGAGAATGCCCAGCACGGGGTAGATGAGCATGGGCTTGATACCGTCGAGCGACTCGGGTAGCACGCTTGCGGCCTTCTTGAGCGCATTGACGATAATGCCGGCGGCAAAACCGACCAGCAGCGCGCCCAAAAAGCCAGCAGAGACAAGCTGAGTCTGGGCATCGGCATCCATTGCCGTGGTGAGATAGCCCAACGTAAAGCCCTGCTTTGCAATCCAGCCACCCACAAAGCCCGCGGCCAAGCCCGGACGGTCAGCAATGGACATGGCAATATAGCCCGCAAGGATGGGGAGCATAAAGTTGAACGCCTGGTTGCCCGCAAGGTTAAAGAAGGCCGCGACCGGAGTGCTGTGGCCGTATGCGCTCGTGCCCAACCCTGCCTGGTCCAGCAAGAACGAAAGCGCCATGAGGATGCCGCCGCCAACAACAAAGGGGAGCATGTGCGAAACGCCGTTCATCAGGTCCTTATAGACCCTGCGACCCAAACCCTCGGATTCGCCCTCGGCAGCCGCCTGTACCGCGGCGCCGCCGGACACATGATGAATAGGCGCATTGCCCGCAAGCGCAATATTGATAAGTTCCTCGGCGTCATTAATGCCACGCGTCACCGCACAGGAGTAAACCGACTTGCCATCGAAGCGATCGAGCTCGACATTTTTATCCGCCGCAATGATGACACCCTTGGCACCAGCGATGTCTGCCGCGGTCAGTACATTTTTAGCGCCGCCCGAACCCTGAGTCTCGACCTTAATGCTCACGCCCATCTTGGCTGCCTGGTCTTCCAACCCTTTGGCCGCCATAAATGTGTGAGCAATGCCCGTTGGACATGCCGTGATGGCAACGACATCGTAAGTGCCGCCCCCCCACCTTCTCGTTTGCAGCTGACATGTTTCCTCCTTTTGCACAAGCAGGCCCAGCCCTCCCCTTCTGAGGGTCACAACCTGCGTATTACCTTGTGTTTGAGTGATTGATAGCGCCGAAGTGACGGCGCTTTTAAGCGATATCTATACGATGGCCCCGGCGGGCATGATCACGTCGTATGGAAACAGGGGTACTGGGAAATCATGCCCGACGGGGCCATCGGAACCACCACAATGGGGACAGGCACCTTTGTGGTGGTTTTGGCCTTGCTTCGCCCCGTTGCTAAACCGTGATGACGTTTTCCATCGTCTGGTACTTAGCGGGCACCTCGCCCGCGGTGATAACCGTTACGTCACGGAAGTCCGCGAATTTTACGGGAGCCACCATGCCAAACTTACTGGCGTCCGAGATTACGAAGCGTTTGGCTGTATGGCGCATCGAGATACGCTTGACCTGCGCTTCCTCGATATCGGGCGTCGTAAAGCCCTGCTCGGCGGCAATGCCGTTAGAACCCCAAAAGCCGCAGTTAAAGTTGTAGCGGTCTAGGGTTGCCAGAGCATCGGGGCCAACGAGCGCCTCGGTCTCGGGTTTAAGCTCGCCGCCCAGCACCACGGTGCGCATGCCGCGCACAGCGAGATGCTGAGCATGGAGCACGGAATCAGTCACATAGGTGACCGATTCGAGATGCGGAAGATGCTCGATGAGTCTGAGCGTTGTCGAACCCGAATCGATGTACACAAAGCTCTCGGGCTCCACGAGCGCCGCGGCGCGGGCGCAGATACGCTCCTTGTCGTCGTTATGGAGATCACTGCGCTCACTGATCGTTAGGTCGCGCGTCACGTGCGCGCGCTCAAGACTTGTCGCGCCACCGTGCACCTTGGCGATGCGGTGCGCTCGGTCGAGCGTCTGTAGGTCGCGTCGAATGGTAGACGCCGTCACGCCCAGGGCATCGGCAAGCTCGGGCACCGTTACCGAGCCAGCCTGCCGCACCATCGACACGATCGTATTGAGCCTATCTTCCGCAAGCATCGCTTACTCCTCCTCGGGGTAGACGACTCCCCAATCGGCGCGGAGCTTGGTCATGAGCTCCATCACATCAGAAGCATAATCCAGAAGCTCACGCTTGGAATCGTCGCCGGCGACGGCCTGCTCGAGGTCAGCCATCTCGTAGCACAGGGCATAAGCCTCGGTGCCCGCGGCGACCTCCTCGCGATGACCGTCCGCGGTCCACACGATCGTCGCGTGATCGGCGCGCGGATACTCGTTGACCTCGACATAGCAATTGTCAAAGCTGATAACCGAGCGCTTTGGCTGCTTGGAGTGGAGCGTAAGGCTCACGACGCCCAGCTGCTGCTCGGCATTGCGGCAGACGATGCCGCCTGCAACGTCCACGCCGGTCTCGCAGATGTTACCCAGAGACACGACCTCGACGGGCTGGCTCGCCATAAACAGGCGCATGACGGACAGGGCGTATACGCCAATATCGAACATGGCACCGCCGGCGAGGTTACGATTGTAGAAACGGTTGGTCAGGTCGCCGTACTCCTTGTAGCTACCAAAGTTGAGCTGAGCGAGGTTCATGCGGCCAAACTCGCCGGCATCCATGCGGCGGCGCAGCTCTTGATACAAGGGCATGTGGAGCACCGTGGTAGCGTCCATAAGGACCACGTTGTGTTCGGCGGCAATGGCGCGGGCCTCATCGAGCTCGGCGGAGTTGAGCGTGATGGCCTTCTCGCAGAGAACGTGCTTGCCGGCCGCCAAGGCGGCGCGCAGATAGGTGATATGGGTGTTGTGCGGGGTGGCGATGTAGACGGCGTCGATGTCAGGATCGGCATAGAGGTCCTCAACCGTTTCATAGACCTTCTCGATGCCATACTGCTCAGCAAAAGCCTGGGCCTTGGACAGCGTGCGGTTGGCGACGCCCGCAAGCTTGCGGCCGGCCAGCGCGAGGGACTGGGCCATTTGGTTGGCAATAACGCCGCAACCGATCACAGCCCAACGGAGCTCGGGAGCCGTAAAGATGTCGTTAGGGAACGGCTTGTCCTGGACCGAAGCAAATGCCGCTTTGGCGGCTGCCGCGGCGTCGAGTGGAGCCTGCTTGGAATCTGCCATTATGTGTCTCCTGTGTCATAGAACGTCTTGCATTTCTGACAGCTCTATATTCGCACAAACACGCGCGTCTGTGCGCGTTTTTGCGTATCTCACCGCTAAACGGTCATTATTGCCCCGTAAACGGCGCATATATACGCATAGGTGCGTAATTAAACGCAATCTAACGCGCATAAACGCGCACACAAGCAATTTATACAGCACGACCCGCTCATTTATGCTTACCCAGTTAGGGTACTCATTTAAGTCTGTCCCCAATGAGTAGGGATAGAAAAAGGCCCGGGTGCCGTGGCATCCGGGCCTTTGCTAGCAACTTGATGTTGCGGACAGCTTAGAACTTGTGGCCGCACTTCTTGCAGACGCGCAGCTTGTTCTTGCCGTCCTTCTCGTGACCGACGCGGGTAACCTTACCGCACTCGGGGCAAACGAGATTGACGTTGGAGGCGTCGATGGGAGCCTCCTGCGAAACGATGCCGCCCTGCTGGTTGGCAGCGTTGGGCTTGACGGCCTTCTTAACGACCGAAACGCCCTCGACAACGACCTTGTTCTCGGCGGGGAGAGCACGCAGGACAACGCCCTGCTTGCCGCGATCCTTACCAGAGAGAACCTGGACCTTATCGCCCTTCTTGATATACATATATCTCCCCTAACTACAGGGTCTCGGGAGCGAGCGAGACGATCTTCATGTACTTCTTGTCACGAAGCTCGCGAGCGACGGGCCCGAAGATACGGGTGCCGACGGGCGAACCATCGTTGTTGATGACAACGCAGGCGTTCTCATCAAAGCGAATGTAGGAGCCATCCTTGCGGCGGATCTCCTTAACGGTGCGAACGACGACGCAACGGACAACGTCCTTCTTCTTGACGTTGGCGCCAGGGGTAGCCTCCTGGACAGCACCGATGAACACATCGCCGATGCCTGCATAACGACGCTTGGAACCGCCAAGCACCTTGATGCAGCGAATCTTGCGAGCGCCGGAGTTGTCGGCGACGTTCAGCATGGTTTGCATCTGAATCATGGTAGATGTTCCTCCGAACTAAGAACCGAAGAGAGGTGCGCAGCCTTTATACGGCCCGTGGTATGCAAGCCAGGCATACGCACATCTTCGGAAACGTACAAGTCGTAAGAGCGACTGCTTATTTAGCGCGCTCGACGACCTCGATGAGGCGCCAACGCTTCATCTTGGACATAGGACGGGTCTCCATAACGCGGACGGTATCGCCCACGCCGGCCGTGCACTCCTCGTCGTGAGCGTGCAGCTTCTTGGAGCTGGTCATCATCTTGCCGTACTTGGGGTGACGCTTGCGCTCGGTGATGGTGACAACAATGGTCTTGGCACCGGAGACGGAGGTAACGACACCCGTACGGACCTTACGCGAGTTACGCGAATCAGTCATGTTCTCTCCTTAGGTCCTACTCGGCGACAGCGGACTTCTCCGCTGCGATCTCGCGGGCGCGCTGCTCCGTGAGGACGCGAGCGATGTCCTTCTTCACGGTGTTGACGCGAGCGGTGTTGTCCAGCTGGCTGGTGGCCATCTGGAAACGAAGGTTAAAGAGCTCGGCGCGCATTTCCTTCAGCTTCTCAACGAGCTGAGCGTCCGAGAGCTCACGAATCTCTGCGGGCTTCATTAGTTCTCCTCCTTGGCGGCGGCGGCGTCCTCAGCAGCCCACTTGGCCTCGAGAGCGGCCTCCTCAGCCATCTCCTTCTCGATGCGCTGCTCAGCGTTCTTAGCAGCAACAATCTTGGTCTTGATGGGAAGCTTGTGCTGTGCAAGACGCAGAGCCTCGCGAGCGACCTCCTCGGGCACGCCCTTGACCTCGAACATGATGCGGCCGGGCTTGACGACGGCCACCCACTCCTCGGGGTTACCCTTACCAGAACCCATGCGAGTCTCAGCAGGCTTCTTGGTGATGGGCTTATCAGGGAAGATCGTGATGTAGACACGACCGCCACGCTTCATGTAGCGGGTCATGGCAATACGAGCGGCCTCGATCTGACGGTTGGTGATCCAATGGGCCTCGAGAGCCTGGATACCAAACTCGCCGAAATGCAGCTCGGTATTACCCTTGGCCTGGCCCTTCATGGAGCCACGCTGCACCTTGCGGTGAAGAATACGCTTAGGGGCAAGCACTACTGACCCCTCCTCTCGGAGTTACGACGACGAGGACGGGAAGAGCCCTCGAGTGCAGGGTTGGGAACAGGCTGGCCCGGGAGCTTCTCGCCCAGGTAGATCCAGACCTTCACGCCGCAAGCGCCCATGGTGGTGCTGGCGACAGCCGTGCCGTAGTCGATCTTGGCACGGAGGGTGTGCAGAGGCACGCGACCCTCGCGGTACCACTCACGACGGCCCATCTCGGCACCGCCGAGACGACCGGAGCACTGGATACGGATGCCCTTAGCGCCGGCCTTGCGGGCGGACTGGACAGCCTTGCGCATAGCGCGACGGAAGGCAACGCGGCCCTCGAGCTGCTCGGCGATAGACTGAGCAACGAGGTTGGCGTCGAGCTCGGGGCGCTTGATCTCGACAACGTCGACGGAGAGCTGGCCCTTGGAGACGCCAGCGACCTTCTCGAGCTCGGTGCGGAGGGTATCGATCTCGGCACCCTTCTTACCGATGACAACGCCGGGGCGAGCGGTGAGGATGATGACCTTCACCTTGTCGCCAGCGCGCTCGATCTCGACGCGGGAGACAGCTGCGCGGGAAAGACGCTTCTCGAGGTACTTGCGGATCTCGAGATCGTTACCGAGGGTCTTAGCGTAATCCTTCTCTGCGAACCAGCGGGAGCGCCAGTTCTCGGTGATGCCAAGACGGAAGCCGGTGGGGTAGACTTTCTGACCCATACAGCTTTACGCCTCCTTTCGAGGAGCAACGACGACGGTGATGTGGGAAGTACGCTTCAGAATGCGAGAAGCGGAACCCTTGGCGCGGGGACGGATGCGCTTAAGCGTCGGACCCTCGTCAACATAGGCAGCGGCGACAACCAGGTTGTCGGCACGCAGACCGTTGTTGTTCTCGGCGTTCGCAACGGCGGAACGGAGAACCTTCTCGACATCCACGGCGACGGCGCGGTCGCAGAAGTGGAGGATGTCGAAGGCCTGAGCGACAGGCTTGCGGCGGATCAGATCGACCACCAGGCGGGCCTTGCTGGGGGAAACACGCACGTACTTAGCGACGGCGCGAACCTCGGTGGCCTCAGTTTCAATAGACTTAGTTGCCATTTACGGTTAACCCCCTATTTGGCCTTGTGGCCACGGAACGTACGAGTCGGCGCGAACTCGCCGAGCTTGTGACCAACCATGGACTCGGTAACATACACGGGCACATGCTTGCGGCCGTCGTGGACGGCGATGGTGTGACCAACCATCTCGGGGAAGATGGTGGACGCGCGGGACCAGGTCTTCACGACGTCCTTCTTGCCAGCCTCGTTCATCGCGGTGATACGCGAGAGAAGGCGAGTCTCCACGAACGGGCCCTTTTTGAGACTTCTGCTCATAAGTGCTTTCTCCTAAAACTCGGTATCCGAAATTACTTCTTACGGCGACGAATGATGTGCTGGTTCGAGACCTTCTTCTTCTTGCGCGTACGAAGGCCCTTCGTCGGCTTACCCCAGGGGGTAACAGAGGGACGACCAGAGGTGTGGTTCTTGCCCTCGCCACCGCCGTGCGGGTGGTCGACAGGGTTCATGACGGTACCGCGGACGGTCGGGCGCACGTTCATGTGACGCTTACGGCCGGCCTTGCCGATGACGATGTTGGCGTGATCGGCGTTGCCGACCTCACCGACGGTGGCGCGGCAGGTAACGAGGATGCGGCGCATCTCGGAGGAAGGCATACGGACGATGGCGTACTTGCCCTCCTTACCCATCAGCTGGCAGGAGTTACCGGCGGAACGGGCGATAGCAGCGCCCTTGCCCGGCTGGAACTCGACGGCGTGGATGAGCGTACCGACGGGGATGTCGGCGAGGGGCAGAGCGTTGCCCGGCTTGATGTCGGCGTCAGAACCGGACATGACGGTCTGACCGACCTCGAGGCCCTTGGGGGCCAGGATGTAGCGCTTCTCACCGTCAGCGTAGTGCAGCAGAGCGATGCGAGCGGAACGGTTCGGATCGTACTCGATCGTGGCAACCTTGGCGGGCACGCCGTCCTTGTTGCGCTTGAAGTCGATCACGCGGTAACGACGCTTCACGCCGCCGCCCTGGTGGCGGGTGGTGATGCGGCCGTTGTTGTTACGACCGGCCTTCTTGGGCAGGGGCTCGAGAAGAGACTTCTCGGGCTTGGTGCAGGTGATCTCGGAGAAGTCGGAGATCGTCTGCCAACGCCTACCAGCGGAGGTCGGCTTAAGGTGCTTTACAGCCATTACAATCCCTTTCAATAGGAATCCGTTAGCCATCGCAGACAGGGATTCGAGGTTCTGCCTCGGGTGCGATGACACCGGACGTATACACGGTTCCGGGCGTGTCCATTTTATACGCCCAAAACCTTGAGCTCTCGCCTCCCCTATTTGGGAGGCATGAGCTCACTCAACAGCAGCGAGTCTTAGGCCTGGTTGCCAAAGACCTCGATGGTGTCGCCCTCGGCCAGCGTGACGATGGCCTTCTTCCAAGAACGGGTCTTGCCGGCGACATAGCGCACGCGCTTGGTCTTGGGCTTGACCGTCAGGGTGTTCACGCGAACGACCTTGACGCCGAAGATCTCCTCGACAGCGTCCTTGATCTGATACTTGTTAGCATCCTTGGCGACCTCGAACGTGTACTTGTTCTGCTCCATGCCGGAGAAGGAACGCTCGGACACGATCGGACGGATGATGATCTCGTGGGCGGTCATTTATGCAAGCACCTCCCCGAAGTGAGCGGCGATGTCGGCGGGCATCAGCACAGCGTTGTTGTTGACGAGATCGTAGGTGTTGGCCTCGTCGGCGGTGATGATGAACGTCTTGGGAATGTTGCGGAACGACAGGTAGGCGTTGACGTCCTCATCGCGAACGATGATGGTCAGACGCTTGCCCTCAAGGCCGAGAGCCTTGAGCATGGCAACGGCAGCCTTGGTGGAAGGCTTCTCGAAGCCGTAGTCGTCGACGAGCACGAGCTCGCCATCGGCCAGCTTGGCGGAAAGCGCGGAGCGCATAGCCAGCTTGACCTCCTTGTTGTTCATACGCTTAGCGTAAGAACGGGGCTTGGGGGCGAAGACAACGCCACCGTGACGCCACTGGGCAGCACGGATGGAACCCTGGCGGGCACGGCCGGTGCCCTTCTGACGCCAAGGCTTCTTGCCGCCACCGGAAACCTCAGAGCGGCCCTTAGCGGACTGGGTGCCCTGACGCCAAGAGGCCATCTGGCACTTGACGATGTGGTGCATAACGTGGATGTTCGGCTCGATGCCGTACACCTCAGCGGCGAGCTCGGCCTCGGCGACCTTCTTGCCCTCGCTGTTCTTTACTTCAAACTTTGCCATTTAAGTGTTCTCCTTGGTATGACGCTGGGCTAAATGGGCTGGGCCCTTAGGCCATACGGATGGCGACGAGACCATTCTTGGCACCCGGGACAGCGCCCTTGACCAAGATGAGGTTCTGCTCGGCATCGATGCGGACAACGGAAAGGTTCTTGACGGTAACGCGCTCGTTACCCATGTGACCGGCCATCTTGACGCCCTTGAGGACGCGCGCAGGATAGGCGCACTGACCGATAGAACCGGGGTGACGCTGGAAGTGAGAACCATGCGTCATAGGACCGCGGCGCTGACCCCAGCGCTTGATGCGACCCTGGAAGCCCTTACCCTTGGAGGTACCGATGACGTCGACCTTCTCGACATCAGCGAAATCAGCGACGGTGACGACCTCGCCGACCTTGTGCTCCTCGCCGTTCTCGACGCGGACCTCACGAAGGAAGCGGACAGGCTCGACGCCGGCCTTGGCGAAGTGACCAGCCATGGGCTTGTTCACGTTCTTGGCCTTGATGTCGCCGAAACCAATCTGGACGGCGTCATAGCCGTCGGTTGCCTGAGTTTTAACCTGCGAGACAGCGCAGGGGCCAGCCTGGATGACCGTGACGGGAACGACGTTGTCGTCCTCGTCCCAAACCTGGGTCATGCCAATCTTGCGGCCGAGAATCATGCTGATCAAGATATGATCCCAACTCTCGCGTGGTCTTGGGACAATGCGTACACCACCGAGCGTACGCCCCTAGAGGACCACTACTTACACGACGTGCTCCCCAGCCTTGTATTTCGCCCGGACTACCTGACAACCCTATTAAGCAGGCATTTTGTCCAGCCAGAATACTCCCCTGGTTTCACACAGCTGTTTAGTATACACGGCTGCGGGCGTATCCATCGAGATTCATATTTCACTCACATTGTTTACGCAGGTAAAGTGCGTGGAGTCGCCTGGGCTTGGCAGAGGGGCGGCGAAATATATTAAGTTTGCTGCTCTACAGTCCTGCGCAAGACGGAAAGCACATTAAGTGCTTTCCTTTGCGTGCGGAACTCGCGACAAACTTAATATATTTCGCCGCCCCTCTGCCAAGCTCGGGAGACGACACGTTGATGTCTGCTTAACTCTGCTCGCTCAGCTAATTACTTTGTTGGGGATCCACAATTTGCTGGAGGGTGAACTTGCATTGCATTGGCTCGCCTTCTGCTTGTGGCTTTGCCTCTTCAAAATCGAAGATCATGATGGCGCAGTTGGGAAGTTTTGTTGGGAGCTCGAAGCCCTCTGGGGCTGCAGCCTTGATGAATTGGCGGCTGGCGCTGCCGTGGCTTACTGCCAGGAGGGTTTCGATGCCCTCGACGCCCATGATATCGGTGAGAGTGTCTACCATGCGCTCTTGCAGCGCGCGGCTTCCTTCTCCTCCGAAGGGGACCAGGTCCTCGCCCGGATCCCAGACGTCGGTGGGAAGGGCGTCGTGGGGGCCTTCTTCGAAGGTGCCGTAGCAGCGCTCGATAATGCCTTTGCAGGGCTCGACTGCTGCGTCCGGGCCGATGAGCTCGCATGCGACGAGCTGAGCTGTGTCCATGGCTCGGCCTAAGGGTGATGAGACCACTTTGTCGGGAACGACGCCGTGGGCCTTGAGCCATGCGGCTGCCGCCCGTGCCTGCTGGCGGCCCAGATCGGTGAGCGGAGAATCGCAGCGACCCTGGACGAGCTTTTTGACGTTGAATTCCGTCTGACCATGACGAAGTAGATATAGACGCTTCATGCTCTCCCCTTCTGTATACCTAGCTTTACCGGCGCAGCCCTACTCGTGGGTATGGCCTACGTAGTCTTCGTCGATCGTGATCTTGGCAATCGACTTGGGGTATTCCGATTCGACCCGTTGTGCCAGCGCGTGCTTTAAGTCTTCGGCACTCATCTGCAGATCCGAGGGTCGCACGCAGTCAAAAATCACGTTGGTGTGCGTGGGACCCGGCACACAGCGCAGATCGTGAATTGTAAGACGGCTATCGATCTCTTGAGCCATGGCGTTGATGCGCAAACGCATGCTTGCCAGCTTGGGGTCATCGGTCACGATGGGATCGTAATGGAGCGTGACGATCATGCCGTCTTCGTTCCTAAACGCCTGCTCAATATTGTCGAGCGTGTCATGACTTTCCAGAGGGCTGGCCTCGGCTGCCATCTCGGCGTGAGCGCTTGCGAACTTCCTGCCCGGGCCGTAATCGTGAACCATCAGATCGTGAACGCCCAAAACGCCGGGATAGCTCATGATCTTGTCTCGAATGTGCTTGACCAGCTTAGGATTGGGCGTCTGGCCCAAAAGCGGGCTCACCGTATCCTGGATGAGTTCAAAACCGCTCCAGCCAATATAGGCACCAACGGCAAGGCCGACCCAAGCGTCAAGGTTGATGCCCGTCACCTGCGAAACGATTGCGCACGCCAGTACGGCGCCCGTGGCAAGAACATCGTTCTTGGAATCCTGCGCGGTCGCATGCAGCGTCTCGGACTCAATGCGATCGCCGAGCTTTTGGTTGAGGGCCGCCATCCAGAGCTTTACGACCATCGAAAGCACTAGAACTGCCACCAGGGCAAGCGAGAACTCGACAGGTTCGGGGTGGATGACGCGCTCGACCGAGGACTTCACCAGTTCAACGCCAATCAGCAGCACGAGCGCCGCCACGACCAATCCCGAGAGATACTCATAGCGACCGTGGCCGTAAGGATGCTCGGGGTCGGCCGGCTTGCTCGCCAGCTTAAAGCCCAGCACGCTCACGATATTCGAGCTGGCATCGGACAGGTTGTTCATGGCATCCGCCACAATCGAAACCGATCCCGAAACCACACCAATGGCACCCTTCGCAGCACAAAGTGCAACATTGGCGACAATACACACCATGCCCGCTAACGTGCCCACACGCGCACGATCGCCCTGTGCGCGCCTAACAATCCACTCGACCATCTACATCCGCCCCCACGGTACTACCTATATATCTATTGCTTGACCGGATTGTAGTGTAGCCACTTTGTCCCCCAGATACAAAAAGGCCGCAGCCCACACGGGCCGCGGCCTTGGAACACGACAAGGGATCGTCCTTTTGTCGCACTGGTTTATGCGCTTACTTCAGCAGCGCTCGCCACTGTTTCGGGCGAATCGGCTCCGTCCCCCGTCGCCTGCCCCTTCGCCGGCACCACGCCAAAGCAGTAGCTCAGCGCCGCAGACACCGCAAATGCCGTGCCGCCGGCAACGCAGCACCACAGCAGGTTCGAAAAACCACCTGTGGCAAAGCCAATGACCATGAGGACATTCGTCATGCCGATGGTATAGGCCGTAACGTGGCCCACGGCCGCAACAAGGCCTCCGACGGCACCGCCAATGGCCATGCACGTCAGGCACCTGCCGTATTTAAAGCCGCAACCGTACAGCGCCGGCTCGCTTACGCCGCCAAGCGCGCCCGAGATTGAATAGCCCAGCATGAGCGCCTTCTCGTCCTTATCCGCAACGCGGAGCGACGCGCCAAAGGGCATGCCCCAAACGGCGAACGTTGCCATCGTCGCGGCGATCAGGATGCACGAATCCGTTCCCACACTCATAAACTGCGCATAGGCGAGCGATAGGACGACGTTGCTGACGCCCGCGATCTTTAGGAACTCCCAGCCCGCGGCAAGCCCCATGAGCGTGAGCAGCGACACGATGCCACCGGAATTGCCAAGCATAAACATAAGCTGGCCCAACAGCATGCCCAGATAGCTGCCCGCCGGCGCCGTAATACACAGCGAAACCGGAACCATGACAAGCATGATCGCAAACGGAACGAACGAAAACGCCACGGCCTTAGGGATAACGTGCTGAAAGAAACACTCCACTCGCCACAGCACGGGCACCGAGATGAGAACCGGAATAACAGTCGTCGTGTAATCGTTGACCGGCGCGGGAAGCAGACCATACACGGAAGTCATCGATGCCCCCGTCGTCGATGCGGCATCGACGAGCTTAAGCAGATCGGGCGCAATCAATACGCCGCCCAGCATCATGCCCAGCTGCTCCGAACAACCGAGCTGGCGGGCGGCCGCCCAACCAAGATAAATGGGCAAAAAGTAGTAGCCGGCGTTATAGAGCCAACTGTAGAACAGGCGATAGATTTCGGAATCGGCAGACCACAGGCCCAGCATGCCTTCGCCCATAATGACGGCGACGGTGCGGAACAACGCCGCGCAGACAATAAACGGCAGCGCCGACATCATGCTTTTGGACAGATAGTCCACCACGGCCATGGCGTTTGATGAAACCGTCGTTGCAAACGTGGTGTTAGAAACTTGTGACATGGAACGCCTTTCCCAATGTGACATGCGGGCTGTCCCTTTGTCACATCGTGCGGTACCGACCGATTGCGCGGTACTTTTCGTAGCGGAGGTTTGTAAGGGTCGTGTCGTCGAGCTGTCCAAGCGCGTCGAAGGCCGTAAATGCCGAGGACACGACGGCGTCGGCAATCTCCTCATGCGACAGACCCCTATCGTCAACAATGCCGTCGATGATGCCGAGCGCCAACAGATCGGGAGCCGTGAGCTTCAGCGCCTCGGCGGCCTCATTCGCGCGCTCGGTATCCTTCCACAGGATCGACGCACAGGCCTCGGGGCTCACGACCGAATAGGCCGAGCTCGAGAGCATCAGGATGCGGTCGGCCACGGACAGCGCCAGCGCACCACCAGAGCCGCCCTCGCCTGTCACCACCGAGACAATCGGCGTCTTAAGGCCGCTCATCTCCATGAGATTCTGGGCAATCGCCTCGCCCTGGCCGCGCTCCTCGGCACCGATGCCGCAAAACGCGCCCGAAGTATCGACCAGGCACAGAACCGGTCGACCAAACTTTTCGGCCTGGCGCATAAGGCGACGCGCTTTGCGGTAGCCCTCGGGATGCGCCATGCCAAAGTTGCGGCGCATACGCTCTTTGGTCGTGGTGCCGCGCTCGATGGCGATAACCGTCACAGGACGTCCGTCTTTCCAGCCAATGCCACCCACCACGGCGGCGTCATCACCAAAGTAACGGTCGCCGTGCAGCTCCACAAATCCGTCCAAGCCCAGCGAGATCATCTCACCCGCCGTGGCACGATCTGCCGAGCGGGTCTGCTTGACAATCTCGAGCGCGGTTTTTGGTGCCGCCGAGCGCTTAAACAAGTGTCCCAGCTTTTTGCCGCGGCGACCCGCATGCACAATCTCGTGCGGTGCCCCCAGGCTGGGCGCGTGCCCTTCGTGCAGCGCCAGCAGCTCGCCTACCGTGAGCGCAATCTCGCCACGCGGAACAACGGCATCGCAAAAGCCGTGCTCCAGCAAAAACTCGGAGCGCTGGAATCCCTTGGGCAGACGCTTGTGCATGTTTTGCTCGATCACGCGCGGGCCGGCAAATGCCGTCAGGGCATCGGGCTCGGCCAGGATAATGTCACCCTCCATGGCAAAGCTCGCGGTTACACCTCCGGTCGTGGGGTCGGTGAGCACCGTGATATACAGGCCGCCCGCCTCGCTGTGGCGCCTAACCGCCGCAGAAATCTTGGCCATCTGCATAAGCGAGGTCACGCCCTCTTGCATGCGCGCACCGCCCGAAACGGTAAAGCCGACAACTGGCAATCCCAGCTCGGTCGCACGCTCAAATGCGCGACAGATCTTCTCGCCCACCACGGAGCCCATCGAGCCCATCATAAAGTTAGCGTCCATAAAGAAGAGCGCGGTATCGCAACCGCAGATTTTGCCCCTGCCGCACACAACGGCATCGCGCTCGCCCGAACGCTCGCTCACGCTCTTGAGCTTATCGGCATAGCCGGGAAACGAGAGGAAGTCCTCCGACGCCAGATTGGCATCCCATTCCTCAAACGTGCCCTCGTCGACCGTCATGCGCATGCGCGCGCGACCGCTCACGCGAAAGTGTTTGCCACAACGAGGGCAGACCTCGAGGTTGTCGTGTAGGCGTGCCTCATCGATCACACGGCGGCACTCCGGGCACTTGATAAACACGTGGCGCGCGGGAAACTCGGCGCACGACTCGGTTATCGGCCCCTCAAGGACATTGACCGTCTTCGCTTTTCTATTCATCAGCATAGAGATGCCCCATCAGATCGGTGTGATACATGCCCGACAAGAACTCGTCGTTTGCCAGCACGTCGAGCTGAAGCTCGCTGTTTTCGCTCACGCCCTCAATCACGAGCTCGCCCAGGGCCGAGCGCATCTTGCGAATGGCGCCGTCACGCGTGGGCGCACACACGATGAGCTTGCCGAGCATGGAGTCGTAGTACGGCGGAACTGTCGCACCGGTGAACATGGCCGAATCCCACCGCACGCGCGGACCACCCGGTACACGCAACGCGGTGACCGTTCCGCATGACGGCAGAAAGTCCGGCGTTTCGGCATTGATGCGGCACTCCATGGCGTGGTTGCGGACCGGCATGTCCTCCTGCTCAAAGGGCAGAGGCTGGCCGGCTGCCACGCGCAGCTGCCACTTGACCAAGTCGGTATCGGTCACAAACTCCGTAACCGGATGCTCCACCTGCAAGCGCGTGTTCATTTCCATAAAGTAGAAATTGCCGTCGTCCGAATACAGGAACTCGATGGTACCGGCTCCTTCGTAGCCGACGGCGCGAGCCAGGTCACGCGCCGCCTTGTGCATGCGAGCACGAATGTCGTCGTGTCCGTCGAGGCACGGCGCGGGGCTCTCCTCGATCAGCTTTTGGTTGCGACGCTGCACCGAGCACTCGCGCTCGCCGAGCGAAAACACATGGCCCTGCTTATCGGCCATAATCTGCACTTCGACGTGGTGCGCCGGCGCGACGAACTTCTCCATGTAGCACTCGCCGTCGCCAAAAACGGCCTCACCCTCGGCACGTGCTTCAATAAAGGCCTTTGCCGCGTCTCCCACGCGCTCGACCTTGCGAATGCCGCGACCGCCGCCACCTGCACGCGCCTTAATAAGCACGGGGCAGCCAATGCGCTCGGCCTCGGCCGTCGCCTCCTCGGGACTTTTGAGCAAATCGCAGCCCGGCACGATGGGCACGCCCGCCGCGGCAGCCGTTCGACGTGCGGCATCCTTGTCGCCCATGCTGTCGATCACCTCGGCCGAAGGACCGACAAACGCCAGGCCATACTTGTCGCAGTCGCGCACGAAGCTCGCCTTCTCGGAAAAGAAACCGTAGCCAGGATGGATTGCCTTTGCCCCCGACTTCACGGCACAGGTGAGCACGGCATCGTCGTTGAGGTAGCTCTCGGCAAGACGCGGGCCGCCGATGCAATACGCCTCGTCGGCAAGCTGCACGTGCAGCGCGTCCGCATCGGCCGTGGAATAAACGGCGACGGTCTTGATGCCCATATCGCGGCACGCGCGGATAACACGGACCGCGACCTCGCCGCGGTTGGCGATGAGCACTTTGTCGAACATGAAGCCTTCCTTAACTTTCGTGCATGAGTGCAAAAGACATATCGGCGCGGCAACAAACCTCACCGTTGACGCTCGCGGTGCCCGTCGCAAAGCGGAACGGCCCGCGCGCACGCGTGATGGAGCACACCAGATCCACCGTGTCGCCCGGTCGCACCGGACGCTTAAAGCGCACCTTGTCCAGACTCGTATAGAACGGCGTCGCGCCGCGCGCCTCCTCATCGCCCATCAGCAGCACGCAACAGTTTTGGGCGAGCATCTCGCACTGAATCACGCCGGGGACTACCGGGTTTCCCGGAAAATGCCCCTGCAAAAAGTACTCGTCACCCGTAATCGTGATCTTGCCGTGGGCCTCGTCGCCCACCAGCTCGGCTTCGTCGAGCAAAAGCATCGGCTCGCGATGCGGCAACAGCTTCTTGAGCTCTTCTTTGTTCATGGATATCACCTATCCGATCCTCATGAGGCAGCTGCCAAACTCCACGAGGTCTCCGTCGGCCACGCAGATCTCGAGCACCTCGCCATCCGCCTCTGCCGTCACCTCGTTGAGAACCTTCATGGCCTCGATGATGCAGAGGGTCTCGCCCTTCCTTACCTTGGAGCCCACGTGGACGAAGGGATCCGCGCCGGGGGCGGGGGCGGCGTAATAGACGCCGACCATCGGGGCCTTGACCTCGGCGCCGGCGGGGGCTGCGGGCTCGGAGGCGGGGGCCTCCTGCCCGGGAGCCCCGGCGGTTGCGGCGGGCATCGCCGCGGCAACCGGGGCAAGAGGGGCCTCGGCGGCCACGACCTGCGGCGCCACCACTACGGGCGCTGGCGCCTGCGCGACGCCGCGCTCGAGCTCGAAGGCGGAGCCGTCGGGCTCCTCGACGCGGACACGGGTGAGCCCGCGGTCCTCCATCACGTCGGCTATCTGCGCGATCTTGTTCGAATCCATGCTTTACGCCTCCTTGGCGGCGCGCAGCGCGACGCACGCGTTGTGCCCGCCGAAGCCGAGGTTGGTCGAGAGCGCCCAGGTAAGCTCGCAGGCGCGGGCCTCGTTGGGCGTGTAGTCCAGGTCGCACGCGGGGTCGGGCGTGCGGTAGTTGATGGTCGGGGGCACGACGCCATCGCGCAGGGCCAGGGCGCACGCCATGACCTCGGCCGCGCCCGTGGCGCCGATCATGTGACCGGTCATCGACTTGGTCGAGCTCACGTGCGCCGCGCGCGCCGCCTCGTCGCCGAGCGCGCGCTTGATGCCGAGCGTCTCGGACGAGTCGTTGAGCTTGGTCGACGTGCCATGCGCGTTGATGTAGAGCCCCTCCTCGGGCCTCACGCCGCCCTCGGCCACCGCCAGCGAGATCGCGCGGGCGATGCCCGCGGCCTCGGGGTCGGGGCTCGTGATGTGGTGCGCGTCGTCGGTATTGCCGTAACCCACGACCTCGGCGTAGATGTGCGCCCCGCGCGAGACGGCGTGCTCCCACTGCTCAAGGGCGAGCACGCAGCCCCCCTCGCCCATGACAAAGCCATCGCGGTCGGCGTCGAAGGGTCGGCAGGCAGTCGCGGGGTCAGGGTTGGTGGAGAGGGCGCGGCAGGAAGTGAAGCCAGCGACCACCTCGGGGAAGATGGCCGCCTCGGCGCCGCCGGCCAGAATCGCCTCGGCGTAGCCGTGCTTGATGGCGCGGAATGCCTCTCCCACTGCATGAGCCGAGGTCGCGCAGGCGGTGACCACGGGCAGGGTCGGTCCCTTGGCGTCGTGGCGGATGGCCACATTGCCGGAGGCCATGTTCGGAATCATCATCGCCACGAGATACGGGGAGGCGCGGCGCATGCCCTTCTCGGCCATCATGTGCACCTGGTCGGTGTAGGTCTCTATGCCGCCGATGCCCGAGCCGATATAGACGCCCAGGCGCTCATGGTCGACGGCGCCCTCGGCGCCAAGCCCCGAGTCCGCCATCGCCTCGTCGGCCGCCGCCATCGCGAACTGCACGCACCTGTCGAGGTGCCTCGCCTCGCGGCGCCCGAAGTACGACTCGCCGTCGAAACCCTTGACCTCGGCGGCGACCTGGACCGCGGAGCCCTCCGCGTCGAAGCGCGTGATCGGCCCGATGCCGCAATGACCCGCGAGCATCGCCTCCCAGGTCGCGGGCGCCGTGTTGCCCAGCGGCGTGACGGCGCCGATACCGGTGATCGCCACCCTGTGTTCCATCGTCATCTCCCAACCGAGCCGAACCTCGCCGGCTCTTCTTTGCAAAGAAACCCCAGCTACATCGCCATTCCGCCGTCGACGCGAATAACCTCGCCCGTCACGTACGCCGCGGCGTCGCTCACGAGGAACCGGACCACGCCGGCAACCTCTTCAGGGTCGGCCAGGCGGCCGAGGGGGATCTGGCCCTCGTAGCGCTCGACGACCTGCTCAGGCAGCGCCGCGGTCATGTCGGTGCGCACGAAACCGGGGGCCACCGCGTTCACGGTCACGCCGCGGGGAGCGAGCTCGCGCGCAACGGACTTGGTCAGGCCGATGAGGCCGGCCTTGGAGGCCGCGTAATTGGCCTGCCCTGCGTTGCCCATAAGGCCGACGACGCTCGACATGCTCACGATGCGGCCACCGCGCTGCCGCATGAGCGGACGCGTGAGGGCGCGCATCATGTTGAACGCGCCGGTAAGGTTGACCTCAAGCACCCGGGCGAAGTCCTCGTCCTTCATGCGGGCGAGCAGCGTGTCGCGGGTAATGCCCGCGTTGTTGACGAGCGCCCAGACGGAGCCGAAGTCGATAAGGACCGCGTCGGCCGTCGCCTTGACCTCGTCGGCGTTCGACACGTCGCAGCGGTAGGCGCGCGCCGTGGCGCCGGCGGCCTCGCAGGCGGCGACCGCGTCGGCGGCGGCATCGGCGTTGCCCGCGTACACGAGCGCGAGGTCGAAGCCGTCGGCGGCAAGCCCACAGGCAACCGCGCGGCCAATGCCGCGCGAGGCGCCCGTTACCAGGGCGACGCGGCGCGAGGCGTCGCGCGCCAAGGTTCCTTCTTTATCGGCCACCTTCGGCCTCCTTCCTAGCAAGAAGCGCGGACGATGCCGCCTCGAGCTCCTCGGGGGTCTCCACGTTGTAGACGCAGGCGCCCTCGAGCGTTCGCTTCACAAGGCCGCCCAAGGTCTTTCCGGGGCCGACCTCCACGAAGGCATCGACGCCGCCCTCCGCCATCGCGCGAATCGTGTCGGTCCAGCGCACAGGGCTTGCGACCTGCGCGGACAGAAGCTCCGCGGCGGCCTTCCGATCTGCAGGGTACGGGCGCGCCGTACGGTTGGCGAACACGGGGACTCGCATCGCGGCAGGCTCGTTGCCGGCAAGGCGCTCGGCGAGGCCGGCCGCGGCGTCCGCCATGAACGGGCTGTGGAAAGCGCCCGAGACGGCGACCTTCATCGCGCGGCCGCCCGCTTCGCGCACGAGCTCGTCGAGCTTCGCGCACGCCGCAGGAGAGCCGGCGACCACGGTCTGCATCGGGCTGTTGTAGTTCACGGGCCAGCAATCGCCGTCGGTCAGTCGGGCTGCCTCGGCGGCGAGCTCCTCCACGCGGGCGGCGTCGAGCTTGACGACGGCGCGCATGGCGCCGGGGCGCGCCGACGCGGCAGCAGCCATAAGCTCGGCACGACGGCACACAAGCTCAAAGCCCTTCTTGTCGGAGAATGCGCCGGCAAAGGTGAGCGCCGCGACCTCTCCGAGCGAGAAGCCTGCGACGACGTCCGGCTCGACCCCCCGTTCCTCGAGCGCTCGGGCGCAGGCGAGGTCGGTGGCGAACACGCAGGGCTGGGTGTTCTCAGTCTGAGAGAGCTCCTCCTTCGCGCCTTGCCGACACTGCTCGAAGGTGTGGGGACGCACGGAGTCCGCCGCCTCGAACACGGCGCGGGCCGCAGGCGACGCCGCGGCGATTCCCGCGCCCATGCCGGGATGCTGCGCCCCCTGCCCCGCAAAGAGGAACGCTACCTTACCCATGTGCTCGCCCCCGCCAGGACCTTCTCGGCACCCCGCATCAGGTCGTCCACGATGTCGGCCGCGCTCTGGCGCTCGCGGACCATGCCGGCGACCTGGCCACAGAGGAAAGAGCCGCGCTCGACGTCGCCTTCCTTGGCGGCGCGGCGAAGCGCCCCCGTCCCGAACTCCGCGAGCTTGTCGGGGTCCGCGCCCTCGGCCTCGAGCTTTGCGTACTCGTTCGTAAAGCGGGTCTTGAGCGCGCGGACGGGGTGTCCCGTCGAGCGGCCCGTCGCACGGGTCGAGATGTCCTTGGCCTTGAGCACGAGCTCCTTGTACGGCTCCGAGACGGTGCACTCGTCGGCCACGAGGAAGCGCGTGCCCACCTGGATACCCTGCGCGCCCAGCATGAATGCCGCCGCCACGCCACGACCGTCGGCGATACCGCCGGCCGCGAGAACGGGGACATCGACGGCGTCAACGACCTGCGGAACGAGGACCATCGTGGTGAGCTCGCCGATGTGGCCGCCGGACTCGGTGCCCTCGGCCACCACCGCGGTCGCGCCGGCACGGGCCACGAGCTTTGCGAGCGCCACGGACGCGACCACGGGGACCACCTTGATGCCGGCCTCGATCCAGGCGGGCATGTATTTGCGCGGGTTGCCGGCGCCGGTGACGACCACCGGGACCTTCTCGTCGATAACGACCTGCGCGACTTCGTCGGCAAACGGGCTCATGAGCATGACGTTGACGCCGAAGGGCTTGTCCGTGCGGCGGCGCAGCTCATGGATCTGGTCACGGAGCCAATCGGCGTTCGCGTTCATGGCGGCGATAATGCCCAGGCCGCCCGCCTGCGACACGGCAGCGGCCAGCGAGGCGTCGGCGATCCATGCCATGCCGCCCTGGAACACGGGCTTCTCGATGCCAAGAAGGTCGCAAAGAGGGGTCTTCAGCATGACTACTTCTCCAGCTGGGCCTCGACGAGGTCAACGAACTCGCCGACGGTCGCGGGGTTTGCGTCCTGATCGATGGCGATGTCGAACTCGTCCTCACAGGCGACGACGACCTCGACGACGGCTAGGGAGTCCAGGCCGAGGTCTGGCATGGTGGTCTCGCGGGTAAGCTCGGCGTCTGTGCCGGCGTTGTCGCAGATGATGTCGCAGACGCGCTCGAAAGTGTTCTTATCTGCCATGGTGCTCTCCTTTGCTTTGCCCCGTAGGGCCATGTACGTGCGTTTTCTTTCGTGTTATGCGAAACCTACTTCCAGCGAAGCAGGCATGCGCCAATGTCGAGGCCGGCTCCGAAGCCGACCAAGGCGACGAGATCACCGTCCTTGAGCTCGCCCGCCCGGGCAAGCCGGTCGAGCGCGAGCGGGATGCAGGCGCTCGAGATGTTGCCCGTGTCGCGCAGCGTGCGGGCCACGCGAGCGTCGTCTATGCCGAGCCGCTTTACCGCCGCGGCGAGAATGCGTTCGTTCGCCTGATGAAGAACCAGGTGGTCGATGTCCGCGACGGCTATCCCGACCTTTGCGGCCAACCCCTCGACCGCGTCGCAAATCGCGGCGACGGCGAAGCGGAACACGCGGCGACCGTCCATGGATAGCGTGCTCGCCGGCCGCCCGGCCCCCACAAAGGGAGAAGTGCCCGCCAAGCCCGGCACATCGAGGGCCGCCACATCCGGGCTCGTCGAGAAGGACAAAGCCAGGGGATTGCCCTTCTTGCCCGCGCCGAGCACCGCCGCGCCGGCACCATCGCCGAAAAGCACGCAGGTGGCGCGATCCGACCAGTCGAGGACACGGCTCATCTGCTCGGCGGCCACCACAAGGACGCGCTGCGCCCTGCCGCGAGCGATGAAGCCGTCCGCCACGTCGAGCGCCAAGACGAACCCGGCGCAAGCACCCGACACGTCGAAGGCCGCGCAGTTTGCCCCAAGGCGCTCGGCCACGGCGCATGCCTGAGCGGGAAGCAGGTGGTCGCCCGTGGTGGTTGAGCAGATAACGAGGTCAAGGTCGGATGCATCGACGTCCGCCGACTCAAGAGCCCGAAGGCTCGCGTCGACAGCGAGGTCGTCGAGCGTCTCGGTCGTGCAAACGCGGCGGCTCTTGATTCCCGTGCGGGAGAAGATCCATTCATCGGAGGTGTCGAGAAAGCCCGAAAGCTCTTCGTTCGAAACCGAACGGGCAGGCAGCGCCGATCCTGTGCCGAGAATCTGGAAAGACAAGGCTGTTCTTCTCCTTACGCTCTCCGAATGTTGACCTGTTAACATTGCTCTGACAGAATAACGTAAGTAGTCAATTGTTGAGGTCTCAACTTTGTGTGCAAGGAATCGCCACGTTTGCTCCATACGGGGCTTGGCCGGAAAGGAAGGACGCATGGGATACCAGCTGAACATCGTCGATGTGACCGGTTCGACAAACGACGACCTGCTCATAGCAGGAAAAAATGGAGCGCGGCACGGCTATGGCCTTGCCGCGCGGCGACAAACCGCAGGACGCGGGCGCCGCGGGCACAAATGGGACTCCACCGAAGGCAACCTATTGCTCTCGATCATCTTGAGGCCGGACGTGGCGCCGGAGGATTACAGCGGCCTTGCAGCCGTCTGCGGGCTTGCCGTTATTGAGGAGCTCGAATCGCTCGGTCTGGCTGATGAGGTCCGCCTCAAGTGGCCAAACGATCTGTACGCGCGCGGAAAGAAGCTCGGCGGAATCCTCATCGAGGCCGCCGGCGATGCCGACGGCAACCGATTCGCCGTCGCGGGAATCGGGATCAACGTCGCGTACACGCCGGCGGAGGTTCCAGACGGCGGTCTGCCCGCCGTGAGCCTCATGGACCTGAACGGGCACGTTCCCAGTGTTGACGCCCTGCTACGAGCAATCCACGGCAGTGTTGTTGAGCAGTGCGACGCCTGGGCTTCGGACCTCAAGAAGCACCGCAACGGAAGAGGGCCCCTCTTTCCCGTGATCGACGGGTACCTCGGGCACCTGGCTTGGCTCGAGCGTGAGGTCGTTGCGCTCTCCCCCGAGGGAACCGAGCTTATGCGTGGAACCTTTAAGACGGTCGACGACTGGGGCCAGGCAGTTTTAGCCACACCGGGCGGCCTGCGCTCATTCCCCTTCGAGCTTGCTTCGCTTCGCCGCGTCAGATAGGCTGATCGCCTTTCTTTCCATCCAACGCAGAGCTCCCTCCCGTTTGTCCCATTTATCAAGGCTAAAACGCCTCAAAATGGCCCAAACAGGAGGGAGCCTCTCTAGTTAGAAAGAAGAACACCACGACGCGCCCTTCTTTGCAAAGAAGAACCCCGCTACCTAAGTGGCAGCGGGGTTCCGATTAGCTGTTAAGCAAGCAGCTTAGAGCTTGATCTCGATGTCAACGCCAGCGGGGAGGTCGAGACGCATGAGGGAGTCGACGGTGCTGGAGGAGGGGTCGAGGATGTCGATGAGGCGCTTGTGGGTGCGCATCTCGAACTCGTCGCGGGAATCCTTATCCTTGTGCGGCGAGCGGATGACGCAGTAAAGGTTGCGCTCGGTCGGCAGGGGGATGGGGCCGCTCACGCGGGCACCGGTCTTCTGGGCGGTGTCAACGATGAGCTTGGCGGACTGATCAACGACCTCGTGGTCATAGCCCTTGAGGCGGATCCTGATCTTCTGGGTAGACACTGTGGTACCTCCGTAAATGAGCTAACGCTCGGGTCGTTTAGTTGGTGCCGTTCTTGGCGACGATCTCGTCGCGGACGGACTTCGGGACGGGCTCGTAGGAGTCGAACTGCATGGTGTAGCTCGCGCGACCCTGAGTCTGGGAACGGAGGTCGGTAGCGTAACCGAACATCTCGCCCAGGGGCACCTTGGCGCGGATGACCTTGGAGCCGAAGCGGTCCTCCATGCCCTCGATCTTACCGCGGCGGGAAGTGAGGTTGCCCATGACGTCGCCCATGTACTGCTCGGGGGTCTCGACCTCGACGGACTCGACGGGCTCGAGGAGGACGGGGTCGGACTTCTTGAGGGCGTCCTTGATGG
>ERZ507086.173-NODE-173-length-41135-cov-15.421300_pt1 | contig 41135 bp, 57 predicted proteins | sample MGYA00512292_ERZ507086 | MGnify/ENA metagenome assembly ERZ507086
CCGCGCCAGATTCACCCCACGCGCAGCGCAACTTCCGCTTGCCATTCCCTCCCGCCGGTGCTATACTGGTTCCATCAAACACAAGGAGGCTTCCCCATGCTCGACGAAAAAGATATTGAGAAAATCCAATCCATGATCGACCAGGCCAAAGACGACATGCTCAAGCAGTCCGCCGCGAATACCCGCGTCATCATCGAGAGTAGCGTCATGAAAAAGCTCGACCTCCTGATCGAGGGCCAGCAGTCGCTTCTCGAAACGCTCGCGCCGAAGAGCCGCGTCGAAGAGCTTGAAGAAGAGGTTTCCTTCCTGAAATCCGTCGTTCACCTGCACAGCCAGCGCCTCGCGGAGCTGGAAAAAGCGCAGTAACCATACCGATACACCGAAGGCCGGGGCATTCGCCCCGGCCTTCTTGCGTTACTTGCTGTCTTTCAGCCACTTGTCAATATCCTTGGACTTATCCGCCCGGTTGAACCCCAGTGCCACATAGGCCGCCAGCAGCTTCTCCTTGAGCTTCTTCCGCTCCTCTGGCGAGGCCGCAATGTACTGCGGCTTGTACGCCTTCGTGATCTCACTGCCGATATCGCCCTTCTCGGCTCCGTGGTCGAAGTATTCCTTTGCCGCTGCTTTCAGATCCCCGCCATCTTCGATGGTTTGCAGGATCTTGCCGTACTTCGTATAGTCCTTCCCGCCGGCCCACTCTTTATAGAGCCAGTACGCCTTGTTCTCGTCCTCGGCGTAGTCGTTCGCAAGGATCTTCTGGATCGCCTTCTCCTGCGTCACGGTCCCGGCGGCGACGGTGTCCTTGAGATCCTGCTTCTGCTTCGCGTCCTGCGCGTCCTGGATCTTCTCGTTCATGTAGTCGATCCGCTCCTGCGTGCTCTTCGGCTCCATCTCCGCCTTCTGCGTATCCCCGGCAAGGACCTGATAATAATACTCTGCTTTCGCCTCATCGCTGATGTCATAGGCCTTCAGCAGCATCATCTTGTCATAGCTCTTCTCCAGCTTCCGCGCCGCCTGGATGAACGCATAGGTCTCCCGCTGGTCTTCGCCGCCCTCAGTCATGCCCTGATAGGCGGCAGTCTCCTTCGCGGACAGCGACTTGAACCCGCTCTCCACCCAGCTCTGTGCCTCTTCCGTCGCCGTCTTGCCGAACAGCAGCGCCTGTGCCCAGCTCTTCGCCCGGTCGGCTGCGTTGTCGTTGTACACAGGATACTGCAAAATGTCGCGGCCCTCGTTGTCCACTGTGTAGCTGCCGCCGCGAGCCGCCGCCGTCGCGCCCTGATACGCCTTTCGGATCTGCCCGCCGCCGAACGGCGTCGCCAAATACAGGCCCGGCTTCATAAGCTCGTTTCCGATGGTCTGTGCCTTCTTCGCAGGCGCCATGTCCTCGTTCTTTGCCAGCAGCGCCTTCTCGATGTTTCCGAGGTTCGGGATGGCCGACGCCACGGCGATCCTGCCGCTGTCAATGTCCAGCCCAAGCGCTTCATCCACACCGAGGATCGTCAGCGCCTGCGTGCCCGGGAACTCAGAAATGATGTTCCCCTCAAGGTTCTTGATCGCCTGATACGTGCCCGGCTTCTCCTTCGTGAAGTCCCATTTCCCGGATACCGCCGCCTGCACCGTGTTCGGCAGCTGATACCCCGTGAAATCTCCGACCGTATCATTGATGATATCCAGCGGATCCAGCGCCGCGCGCCTGCCCACAATGCTCTCGTAGAACTCATTGTAGATCCACGCGCCGATGAGGAATTTGAACATGGCCTTGGCCAGTGCCGCCACGCCCTTCTTTCGTTCCTCCTGCGCCATGTCCTTGAAGATCCAGCTGAGCTCATTGTTGACCTCCAGCTGAAATTGCGTGAACAGCTTCACCAGCGGGTTCCGCGCAGAGTACAGCGTCGGCGTCGAGCCTTTGCTGCGGTCTGCCATGACGCCGGATGCAAACTGGTCCGCCTCCTGCATCGCGCTCATCTCGCTCATGCCGCGCCGCAGGTTCTGGTAATACCGTGCCCGCACGACGCTCCCCGTCGTAAACGTGTCGATGGATTCCATCATCCAGCCTGCACCGGCGGAGACTTTATCCATCGTGCTCATGGCCAGCCGCCTGTAACCGCTGCGGTTGTTGATGAACGTCGACGCAGCATCCAACCCGTCAGCGGTCTTGTAGTTTTTCAGCGTATCCCACATGCCGCGCAGCACGTCCGCCGTCGACACCTGGCTCCATGCCTGCGTGATCGGAATGAAGTTTGTGAGCGCCGAACCCACGTTGGCCGCAACCATGTTCGCGCCCACGCGGGATTCAAACTTCTTCATGACGTTGTAGAATCTCCGGCCCATGAGCTTTTCCATGCCCCGGTCGAGCCGCGACTTCTTTCCCGCCAGAAGGTTTGTGTATTCGTCCAGCTCATCCACGAAGTTGGAAAGCCCATACCGTCCTTCCTTCGTCAGGTTCGTCACCTGCTCGTTGGCTTCGTCCGGGTTGAGGAATGGGTTCATCATGATCGCGTCGATCCGCTGTTTCAGTCCCTCATCTGACGCCCGATACCGGATCTGCGTCGCCAGCGCCCGCAGCCGCTGAATGTCCGCCGTGTGGAAGATCACGTCTGTCGCGACCTCGATGTACCGGTCAAAGCCCTGCAGCGCGTCATACGCCGTCGCGTAGCCAAGTCGGTTCTGGATGTTCGCCATGTACCGGATACCGGGTTTGAAGTTTGCCGTGAGGCCGTTAATCGTCGCAGGCAGCGGCGACACATCGCCCTCGATCCCGGCCGCCCTTGCGAACTTCTGCAGAATGCTGCCGCCTTCCTCGTTCTCCTGGAAGTGTGGGAAATATCCCTGCAGATAATTGACCGGCTCATATCCATTCTCAATGCGCACCCGATTCATATCCTGGAACAGCTTGTCGTAGACCTCATGGAAAACCTTCACGGCTGCCCGCACCTTGCCGAGATCCAGATTAGGGTTTTGCTTCTCGAATTCCTGAATCGCCGCGTTCCACTCGTCAAACGTCATCCCCCCGCGCCTTTCGACACGCGGATGCTGCTTGAGATAGTCCCGGTTGAATTCCGCCTCGCCCAGCCACTGCACCGCATAGCTCTCGGATACCAGATTCCCCTTCCGTACCTGCCGGTCGAGTCCCAGCGCCCGGATCCGGTTCTGCTGCTGCACGAGGTAATTCTTTCGTTTGCTCTCGTTCCCATGGACGGGCCAGAAATACTTGTTGATGAATTCGTTTGCCTTCTCGTCAGAGACCTTTCCCTTCCGCGCGATATCCCGGATGTTCCGCTCCATCGTCTCGCGCTGGTACCGGATCCCCATGGTCTTGTCGGCCCACTTGACGGCCTCGGCTTCCGTCAGCGCCTGCTCGGCAAAGTCCCGCAGCCCCTGCTTACGCTGCGCGTTCCATGCCTTGAGCTTCAGCGCCAGCATATCATAATCAGCCTTTGCCTCGTAGACCTTCAGGATCTGCTGCCCGTTTTCCAGCCCTGCCACATAATCCGGGCTTGTCTCCCCGCGCAGCAGCCGGTTCACGATCTTCTGGTCGGCTTCCGTCAGCAGCGTCTTGCTCTGCGCTTTCTCGACCACTCGCCTTGCGTCCTTCAGCTGCGCCCACATCTGCTTCGTTTCTTCCGCTGTCTGCGGAATAGCAAGCTTTTCTTTGGCCTTGTTCTGTGCCTCCAGATACCGCTGCGCCACCCGCAGCCCGCTCGTCAGCCGGTCAATGGATTCCGTGAAATTCGCCTGCTGCCACTTCTTGAAGCTCGCCGCCTGCGGCCCGTAGTATTCATCCAGCGTCTTCTGCACCTTCTGAATGCCGCGCGCCACATCGTAGATCTGCATCAGCTGATCGCTCGGTGCGGTAATGTCCGCCGGAAACAGCTCCGGCGCCATTTCCCGAAGCTGCTGATACGCCACATCCACCGGCAAACCGTCCTTGCTGATCGTCAGCGTCCCCATGGCCGCCTTCCGAAACAGGTTGTAGTCCGCAATATCCTGCCGGTCCTTCTCGGAGATGGAAAGCTTCTGATCCCGGATGAACTTCTTGAGATCTCCGTATTGCTCGATGTACTGCGTATCTTCCTCGATGCCTGCCTGGTAGGCCGTTTCAAAGAGATCATTCAGCTTCGCCCTGTCAAGCTGCCCGTCCGTAAAGAACGACCGCAGTGCCTCCTCGGCCATCGGCCGCAGAACCTCCCGCTTCGCCTGCCCCGGCACGCTCAGATTCTCCGCCAGCTCGTTCACCAGTCCGGACTCCAGCCGCCGCACATACTGCGCCGCCTTCTCCCCCATCAGATCCCGATACCGCCCGTCCTGCGAAGAATACCGGATATCCGGGTTCGTTAGGCTGAAACTTCCGTTGTTTGCAACCGCGGACTTCACCTGCGCAGAATCAAACACAGCCCATGCCTTCACGCCATTCTCAACCGCCTGAACCCCATCGTATCCATGCCGTTTCAGCATCTCTACCATCCCCGGCGTATTGATCACCTGCCACATGAGCTCCGGCTTCCCCGCCTGTTCCCATACGGCTTGCAGTTCGCTAGGTCTGATCTGTAGCCGCTTCGCAAGATCCACATAATTCCCGCTGTATCCGCCGTCAGTGTTTCCAATATCCGCCGGATTCTCCACGCGAATATATGCCGGGATAATACGATCGACGTTCCCTGCGTAGATCGATGCCTCCGGCAGAATTCGCTCAACGCTGCGCGTCGCAGTGGAGTATTCTTCCGCGTACTTGATGTTTGCAGTCAGCCAGATTGGTTTCCCGCCTACATCAAACTTTGTAAATTTCGCTCCGGCACCGTGGAACACTAGCAGTGGCTCGCCTGTCGTGTTCGTTGCCTTGCTGTCTGCGAACCAATCCCGGAACGCTGCCGTCTGCGTCTTCTCCCGCTCATCAATCAGTTTCTGCATGAGCCTCGGATTCCGCAGGAAAACGGCGTCCTTAAACACACCGCGCCCGCTCCCATCGTCCAGCATCGCAGAGACGGTCTCAAGGTTCTGTTTATCCCGCTCCGACGCTTGCCGCGCGCTGGCAGAGAATTTCCTCTTTGCCGTCTCTGCGGTAGTTCCAACACTTACAACATCTGAAAATTTTTCTCCGCGCAGGTTGACACTTTTGCCCTCATAGGATATACTACCTATAGAACCACTCCGCAGAAGGGACATGGGCATTTTGAAGCCCATGCCGCGAAGAAGCGGTATGGTTCTTTTTTCGTCTGCAAACAGAATGAAACTCCGCTTTATGAAGTTTTCCGGTGCCACGTCCTTCGAGTACGCGCTGGATACCTTCTGCATATCGTCAATCAGCAGACCATTTTCTGTTGGCCGCAGATCGAGGACACACATAATGTTCCGTCCGTCCTGCGCCTTTATCGCACCGAACATCACGAGACGGCTGTTTCCGTACTGGCTTCTCGCATTGTTTTTGCTTTTCAGAATCAGAACCGGATCGTCCAGAATCTCCGGGATCCGCTGGATCTCGCGGATCGTCATTTCCGAATGCTCCTTCAGAATGGTGCTGATCTTTTCGCCGTTCATATAAATATCGCTTTCGATTGCCCCCAGCCCTTGCAGCGTCGCGCCGGTCTCACCCAGCACAAAGGACGTGCCCTCCGGCATCCCGGACTTGTACCATGCCGCCACTCTGCTTTTGAAATCCTGTGCAATCGACATCTTCACCGGCGGCGCTCTCGCGCTGCCAGTTTTTTTCTGCCACTGGCCGACCTCCATCTTCACGTCCGCGCGCAGCTGGTTCGTGCCGTAGTCCGTTCGGTTCATGCCGGCGTAGGTATCCGCAACGATCTCCTCGACGTAGGCGTCCGTGTCGTCGCCGTAGATCCCGGCGTATGCGTCCACATAGCTCTCGATCATCTCCTTTGTGATCTTGCCCTCAGACAGCAGCCGCTTCTGGATCTTCGCCGCCATCTCCGGCCAGCGCTTGGCAAGCAGATGATACCCCTCGTGCTTTGCCAGCTCGAACGCAGAATACTCCTCGCTGTCCGCCCGGATGAGCACGGAGCCGTCCTCCGTCACGGCGGCATCCGCATAAAACGTCTGCCCATCGATCTCCTGCGTCAGCTGCCCGGTGAAGAACCGCGCGTTCTGCACGCCCATCGACCGGAAGAACTTTTCCGCCGCCTGGATATCCTCGCTTCTGGCCTCCTGTCCCTTCGGCATGACACGCACTTTTTGCGTGTTGTCCTTTCCAAAGCCGAGCTCCGAAAGCGTTACTTCATCCCAAGTCTTTGCGAGATCTCGCGCACCCTGCGCTCTCTTTCTTCCGGTGTCAGCTCTTTGCTGCTGTGCTGTGCTTTGGCGAACGCCTCCAGCCTGTCCTTCGGCACGCTGACCAGCCTGCCCGACTTGTCCTTCATCAGTAACCTCGATACTGCCATTGTTTACCCCTTTCTGCCCTGCGGCAAGGCCCGCTCGATAGGCGGCTGCCGCCACGTCCTGATTCATTCCTTCGGCGTAGCGCATCGCCCGCTGCTCACTCGCGCCGAGTCTGCCCTGCTCATAGACCAGTCCGAAGCTCTGCGCATACTGCTCCGCCGGCATGCCCGTCGTGTTCCCGTTCAGGAAATACGCCGCCGTCTGCTCGTCGTAGCCCGCTCTCTGGGCCTGCGTCTGCAGATACTGTTTCTCCTGCTGCAGCGCGGCTTCATCGAGCGCCTGCTCCGCGTCCGCCGTCTGCCGCTGGGCATACTGTACCGGATCCAGCTCTCCCATGTTCTCTGTCCCCGGAATTGGCGCAAATAAGCTGTCCTGGTCGTACTGCCGCTGCGCCGCCTGCTGGGCCTGCTGCACCGCCTGGACGCTCTGCTGTGCCCGATTCTGCTCCTGCTCCTGCTGGTACTGCTGCGCAAGCCTCTGGTTCTCCTGCGCCGTCTCCGCCGCGCTCTTGTAGATCTGGAACGTCTTCTCGTCCGCCTCGGTCTGCGCCTGCTCCTGCCGGGCCTGTTCCTGCAGCTGCTCGAGTCTGGTCAGCGTCTCCGGCACGCGCGGCTCCTGCCCTTCGTCCACGGCCGCCTGCTGCTCCTTCGCCACCTCACGCAGCGTGTTCTCCACGGCCTTCTGCGTCACCTCGCCGCCATCGTCCACGGTCTGCTGCAGTTCCTCGGCCAGCTGGTGCGCCTTCGTGCCCTCTTCCTGCGCCATTCCATAGTCGATGACGTCTTGCACTTCGCCCGCCTCGATGACCGCTCTGGCCGTCTGCGTGACGTTTGCCTCCAAAATCACGCGGTTCACGCCCGCATACGTCCCGGACATGGCAAGGCCGGACAGGCCGCCTGCGAGGAACGAAAGGCTGTCTTCTTTTGCGAAGTCTCCAACCATCGCCGCCAGCGCCTGCGCCGGCGTCCTGCCCTCTGCGATATAATTTGCGTAGGCCGTCATGACCTCACCCCGGTCATGCTTCGCTACCACATCATACGCACGGTTGAGCCAGTTGGACGCGATCTCTTCCGCGCCTTCCGACGCGAACGACCGCAGTGCCTTCCTCCACACGGCCTTCCCGCTCAACATGTTCTCGATGATATCGCCCACGGAGTATTTTTCCGTGAAGCCCTCGATCGCGCCCTCGACGATACCGTCGACCAGCGCGTCCGCGTTGGACTTGCCGTTCTGGATCCCCTCATACACGGAGTCCGCCGCGACCTGCGAGCCCATCACCCAGTTCATCGTCTCCGCGACCGCGTCCTTCGCCCCCGCACCGGCCACGCCGCCAAAGGTTCCGACGAGCCCCGTCGAGACCGCCATGTTGACCGCGCTGTCCAGCGCCGACGTGCCCGCCTGATAGAGGAACTGCCCCGTCGGGTTCATATTCTGCATCACGCTCTGCCGAATGCCGGAGGACAGACGCGACGCGTTGTACGCCGGGCTGTAGATGTTCGTCGGCATATCCTCGTTCTGATAGCCGCCCGCCCACTTCGGCAATACGCCGCGCAGCGACTCCACATTGCCCAGTGCCTTTCCGGGCGCCAGCGCCGCAGAGAACAGCGTTGCCGCAGCTTTCCCCGCGAAGGATCCGCTTCCCATCTCTTGCGCCGCCTGATCGAGTTTCTGTGCGTTGTCGTAATCGTCCAGCACCTTCTGCCATTCCGCCAGCCGCTTGAGCGTGTCGTCGCTGTAGCCTTTTTCGTTGAGCGCCGTCTTCGCGTCGTACTTCGCATACGCCCGCACCTGATATCCGTTCAGTTCCTGCCCGCGGTACTGCCGGAGCAGATTCTGGTCTTCCTTACTCAGGTTCCCGATCGCCTCCTGTGCCCGGGCCAGCACGCTCTGGTTGTCGACCGCCGTCTTCTGCGCCTGCAGGTTCTCAATCTCGTTCTGCAGCTGCGTCACGCTCTTCCCATTTTCCGAAAGCCCGGTCCCGGAGAAATGCGTGTCCGCCTGTTCGATCTCCAGCGCCTCGATCTGCTTGCCCAGCTCCTGCGACGTCCGCCGCATCCCGCGCACCTGATCCCGCTGCGCGGTCTGCGCCGCTTTTGCACGCCGGTTCTGCGCATCCACGTCCTCCCGCACCTGCTGCGTGGCCGGCGCAAACCGGCCGGCCAGCAGTGCACTCTGTCCCTGCAGCGCCAGTGTCCCAAGCTTCAGCCCCTGCGCCGCCTCCACGCCGCGCAGATAATTCTGGTACGTCCCGTACTGCTTCTGCATGCCAGGCGACCGGCTGTATTCCTGCTCCGAAACCTTCCCGGAAACAGCCACGCCATTTCTCGTTTTCTGCGTTGCGTTGACCGCATTTTTATATGCCTCAAACGCCGCGTTCTGCCCCGGCGTCTGATAATTTCTGCTTCTGTAGTTCGGGTCGAACGCCGTATCCTGCACGGCTCCCGGATTCTTGTACTGTTCATATTCGCGCAGCGCGTCAAGCCCGCTCCGTTTGAACGTTGTGGTCTTTCCCTGTGTCTGCGTCTGCCCGTAAGACGTCGCAGAGCTGGCAGCGTATCCGCTGCCAGCTTCGTATTCCTTCAGGGCATCCAGCCCTGTCCGCCTCTTCTTTGCCATGTCCGCCTCCTTATCGTTCCAGCGGGATCCCGAAGCCCGCACGGTTCAGGATCGTCACCAGCTCGTTATACTGTTTCTTGCCTGCCGCGCTGGAAAGACTCAGCTGCCCAGCTACCCCGGCGAACAGCTCATATGCCTTCTGCTTCTGCCCGGCCTGGATCCACTCGGTCATGCCGCGTTTGAGCTGGTTGTAGGTCTGCGCCTGCGCACCGCCCGAGCCGCCTTTGTTGTACGTGTTGTCGATGTACCCCTTTCCGGTTTTGCCGGAACTGCTTCTCCCACCGCCGCCTCCGCCGCCGGATTTCTTCGCCGCAGCCTGCTCCGCCGCCAGCGCCTGCAGGTAGGCGGCGTTCTCGTTGTTTGCCTTCTGCGCCCAGTAGTCGAGCATCGTCGCCCACTGGCTCTGGTCCAGCGACCGTTCCGAGTTGTACGCGCTCCGCGCATCCGATAGATCCGAATAATAATCGCTGACCGTGTCCCGGTACCGGCCGTAGTCCGTATCTTCCCGGCCCTTCACGAGGCTGTACTGGTTATAAAGGTCCGTCCCCTCATCCTGATACCGCTGATATGCCTGCTGCTGCAGCTTCGGCACGATGTCGTTGAGGTTCTGCAGATACGCATTGTACGCCTGCTGGCCCACCTGCTCACCGTAGGTTGAGCCATAGCCGCCCGTGAGTGCCGCCGCCTGCCCCATCGTGTCCTGCATGGCAAGCCGCCCGAGACGCTGATACTGCTCACGGTACTGCTGGTACAGAGGATCCGTCCCCATATCATAGCTGAATTTCTTCCGGTTCCGGATCTGGTCATACAGGCTCGTCAGCTCATCGTCCCAGCGCGATTGATACGCGCCCGGCTTGCTGGCCTTGACCTGCTCCAGATACGCCTGCGCCGCTTGTACGCTGCCCGACGGCGTGTACCCGCTCTCCAGCCCGTTCAGCTTGCTTCTCGTGTAGTCCGACACGCCGGACATGGTGTAAGGGCTGTTCCTGGTCTGATAGCTGCCGCCGTAGTTCCTCGTCGTCTGGTTCTTGTTCACCAGCTGCGACTGGTAGCTGCCGTCTGCGTTCACGCCCGTGATGCGGTACGTGCCGCCGCCGGTCACGACCTCGTCGCCGGTCGAAAGCCCCGCAGGGGCCCTGCCGCCCGACTCTACTCGATATACGCTCATAGTCTCACCGCCTTAAAGCTTGAAATGTGTCGCGTACTGCTTCGGCATGTACGCCTGATTGTAGGCATTGAAGTACCCCTGATAGTAGCTGTTGTACTTCGCCGCCTCGTTCGCATACTTCGTCGTCTCCCCGTTGGCGTCGCAGATCTTCATCCCCAGATACCAGCGGTAGATCTCATCATACGGCCACGGGATCAGAAGCTGTGTCTCTAAGTCCACGTCCTCCCCGTAGCCCGTGAACGGCTCCGGTTCCTTCTCGTGCTCGTGCGTACAGATGATATCCCGATACACGATCCCGTCCAGCTCCGACAGCCACCGGACCTTATCCGGCGTCTCGTACTGGTTCGACAGTAACCGGTCGACCGTCTCGATCGCTTCCCGAATTTTCATTTTTCCTCCTTACCAAAAGAAGGGGCATTTCTGCCCCTTCCTCTGCTTCATGCCGTCATGGGCATTCACTTGTCAGTTGTCCGCCTGCGCGCGGCGGAAGGCTACCTCCTCCGCCATCCGCGCGTTCATCAGGACTTCATACACCGGCAGCGGGACCTGCACGTCCTTGCCCTTCGGCACCTGAAACGTCCGTCCGTTTACCGCCACGAAGCGGCTCTGCTCCTCATTTCCCTGCCCGCGGGGCAGGTAGATCGTCTTCATGACGTTCCACACGTCTTCCGGGTTTGCCTGTACAGCCGCCGTGGCGGTCTCTTTCGTTGTCATGTTATGTGCTCCTTTCTCAGTTTGCCTCGTCCGTGCCGGAGTATGCGCTGCAGCTCTCCACGCGGACCATGCGGTCCTCATACAGCAGCTTTGCCGCCATCTCGGCCTTGTAGCCGACGGTAGAGAACTGATCCAGCGGGCCGCCGATCTGTCCCTTGTTCTTAATGATCATCTCAAGATTGCCGCCCTCCGGGTCGATCATCTTGTATGCGTCCTTGCCGAGGAACAGCGTCGCGTACACGCTGTAGTAGACCGCCGGGTTTCCGTCAGCCGCTGCAGTCTTGACCGGGCAGGTCGAGTTGTTGAAGATCTTCGCTTCCGTCGTCTCGACGAAGCGCACGCCGTGCAACTCGCCGATCTCACCCGAGAACAGCGGCGTGACGTCTGCATACTTGTGCGCCTCGACCCATGCGTTCGAGGACCGCAGGTCGTATGCGACCGACGGATGGATGATCGCGACATACTTGCCGTCGATCTTCGGAGCCTTCATTTTCTTCAGCGTCGTCACGGCCTTGTTGACCTCGTCCGGCGTCAGCTTGGCCGTCAGGTCGAGGCCCGCACGGCTAGTGACTTCCGTATGCGCGCCGCCCGTTGCAACCTTGTCGCAGTACTGCACATTCGAGCCTGCCGCGGCCGCGTCGCGCACGCGCTTATCGATGGACGTGCCGGCGGAAGCGCCGAGCTCTTCGGTCGCGCCGAGGATGACGTTGTCCAGCGCATGCAGCTCGAGCTGATCGGAAACCGTTACATACAGGCCAATCTGCTTGAGTGCGCCGGTCATGCTGGTCTGTCCCATCTTCTGGCCGGTCGGGATGACGCCTTCGGTCAGCTCCTCCGCATCCGGCAGCGTGTTCCACTTGCGCCACTCCACGGTCTTGCCATGGTTGCGCGGCAGCGCCTGACGGCCTGCCAGCTGCGCATGCACGAGGTTCGGCCGTGCGTTCTCGAGCAGCTGCGTGTCGTAGAACGTCTTCATGGTCAGCGCGAGCGTGTCGTTGCCGCTGAATGCGGTCGTCTGACCGGTGCCTGCGTTTACGTAGTTGCCGGTCGCGTTGACGAGCGTACCGGCGTCAGCAAAAAACTGAAATCCGACTTTGGATTTAAACATGATTTCCTATCTCCTTTCTCAGGGGATCACTCGTTCCCCTCTTGCCGCGCGGCGGCGCATGTCCTCCACCTCCGCGCGTGACCAGTGTGTTTTCATCGGGACGTTCTCTCCGCCCGCAGCGCCGGATCCGATCTCCTGCGGCCGCGCGCCCTGCGCCTGGATGGTCCGCATGACGTTCTCCCGCGCCTGGTTCGCCACCAGCTGCGCCTGTGCCTGTGCGATCTCCTGCTTGTGGATGACCTCATAGGCCGTCTTCGGCGGCACGCCCGCGCCCATGAGCCGCGCAAAATCCGGGTTCTGCATCTCGGTCTCAAAATCCGCGCCGTACCGCGCCGTCACATCCCGGGCAAAGTCTGCCTGGATCCCGGCGAAGGCTTCTCGCATCTGGTACTCCTGCAGCTGCCGCCGCATGGCCGTATTCTCGGCCCTGCCGGCGTACTCCTTTTTGAGGGCGTCCGCCGACATGCCCTTTTCCATGGCCTCCGCGCTGTAAAGCCGCTCGTCAGCGGAAAAGCGCTGTGCCAGTGCCGCGAAGTCCGTCTTCCGCGGGTCCGACGTGTCGATCCCATAGAGCGCGCCCAGCTGGTCAATGATCGGTGCCATCGCCTCGGCCTGCCCCTTGTACTGGTTCAGCCCGCGCACGCGCTGCTTTACGACCTTCTGCACCGCAGAATCAAAGTCCTGCTTGTAGCGGCCCCGGATCAGACTGTCAAACGTTTCTTCCTGTGTACCCTGTCCCTGAGCGTCGGGGACGTTGGCCGGCTGCTGCTGCACCTGCGCCTGTGCGGCTGCCTCCTGCCCGCTCTGCTGACCGGCGACGTCAGCTGCGCCCGTGGTCTGAGCGCCTGCGCCCGTGAATTCGCCTTCCATGCTATAAATTCCTTTCTGGCGTTTATTCTAAAATCATCGTAGCACAAACTTTTCCCAACTTCACCCCACGCCAGCCAGAAATAATCTCGCCGGAATGGGCCGCCGCAAGCGGCGGCTCTTATCCTCTGAGATCATTTCTTCCTTTCCGACGCGCAAGCCGAGCTTGTGCGTCGGTTCTTATCCCGGCTGCGTGCTTTCTTCCGACTTTTTGCGCGCATTCTCCACGATCTTCGGCTCCTGCGTCTCGCCGGTGTTGATCTCCGGCTTTTTTGCTGCCGCGGCGCTCGCCTGCGGGACTGCCTGTCCGCCCTCCTGCAGGATCTGCTGCGCCAGCCCCTCACCCATGACCGGATCGTACCGGTCTGCCAACGCCAGCGCCAACTGCTGCCACTCGACCAGCCGCTGCTGCAAGTCCGCGTTCTCCTGGACCTTCTGGATGATTGAGTCCTTCCCGTCAAAGTCCATCATGTCGAGCGTTGCAAGCGTCTGGTCGACCATCTGCGGGTTGAAGAACCCCAGCTGGAAGAACTGCAGCGCCAGCTCATTCTGCGCCATGGACGCGTACTCGCTTGCCTTCTGCGCCGATACCTCAATGTCGAAGACCGGTTTCCGCAGCCCGTCCGGCTGTCCGTTCGCGCCGTAGAGCGTCTGTGGCTGCAGCCCCTGATTGCTGTACTGTACGAACTGCTCTGCCCCGCGCTGCCCGATGATCCGGAACTGCCGCGGCAGATCATAGAACTGCCGGATGCGCTCAATGACCATCCGGATCATCCGCGCGTAGGCCCGGTAAGCCGACTTTGTGGAGTCCTTGCTACTCCGGCCGGACGCCTCCTGCAGCGCTGCAATGGCCGAGGCCGCCGTTACGCCGGAGCTCGCCGCGCCGTTGTTGACGTCCGTGTTTCCCGTTGTCCACTTGAGCTCCTCGATCTTGTTCTGCAGAATGGCGATATAATTGCTGTTGAGCATGTTGACCTGGATCGGCTGTAGACTGTCCTGCCCCAGATTCCCATCCACATGAACGAACGGCTTCGTCCAGTCCGCAAACTCCTGCTCATTGACCGACCCGTCCGACCGCTTGAACCACCGGGGCGTCGTCGTCATGATCGCGTTCTTCACGATCGCCTGGTTCATCCGGTCGATCTGCTCCTGCGTCGACTTGCCGATGTCGATATACCCATACCCGGCAATGCTGCCCTCCACCGGGAACAGCGCGTCGACCACGAACGGGTATTCCCCGTCGTCATACAGGCCCGTCTCCGCCATTGGCTTTCCGACCGGCTGCTGCACGATGCTGCCGTCCGGCATGGTCATCGTGTCATACCGCTGCTCTGTGTCGTTTTCCGTCGCCTGCAGGATGGTGTCGCCCACCAGCTTCGCAAAGTGCAGCACCTGCCGTCCGTTCTGATATTTCTTGTAATACCAGTCCACCACCATCGACTTGTTGTCAAAATTGATGACGTCGTCCGTGTTGTACTTCTGCTGGATTTGCGGATTGGAGTTAAGCTTTCCCCGCAGCTCCGGGTACTTCTCGACCAGCAGATCGTTGTCCACCATCTCCGTCAGGAAGATGTTCTTCGACTTCTGCAGATCCCGCACGCCCGGCTCCCAAAAGAAAGACAGAATATCCACCGGCTGCACCGAGATATCCCCGAGGCCGTTCAGCTTCGAAGAATCCCACTTCACGTGCCAGATGAGCGTGCCCTGCTTGAGTTTCGTCCACTGGCTGTCTGAATAGACCTCTTCGAAGTCGTTCTGTTCCAGAATGACCGGCAGCACCGAGGAAAGCTTCGCTGCCTCCTCCCGGTCGTCCGGTTCCCGCGGGCGGATGGCCGGGGCCGGATAGGCCGCGATCGCGTCTGCGTGCTTGCCCATGATGACGTTGAAGAGCCACGCCGACGTCCACTTGTCATCCTCCGGGTTTCCCTTCTGGATCCGCTGCCAGCTGCGCATGCGCCACCAGTCCTCCGAAGCAATGACCCGCGCCTCCAGCGCGCTCTTGCCCTGCCGGTATTTCTGCAGCGTGTCCATGGCCTTTCTGGCCTGCTCTTCGCCGATGGCCTTTCGCGCCGTCAGCCCGCTCGCCGTGTCATTCTGCATGGTCGTCTGCATCTGCTCTGTCTGCATTGTCCGCTTCCTCCTTCCGCAGGTCTTCCGCCGTGAGTCTCGCCACCTCGTTCTGGATCCCGTCCAGCACAAAGCCCACGATGACCGGCGGCAGCCCCGCCTCGTTGATGGCCTCGATCAGCCGCCCCCGCAGCTGCACCACTGCTTTTGTGATATTCATAGCTCCTCCTATCCGTTATAACTGCTGATTGCCCGGTTGAGCGCTTCCTTGAGCGCAGAATAGCTGTTTGCAAAGTACGTCGCTTCCAGCTTCGTCCCTGCCGATACCGTGCTGACGCTTCCCGCGCCTGCCAGATTCCCGATGGCGTTTGCCGCCTCGTTGTAGATGGCCGCCGTGATCGTCTGCCCGGCGTAGGCCGTCGTGAAGGAAATGCTCCCGTAGCCTCTGGCGGCCCGGACCTCGTTGATCTTCGCCGTCAGCCGGTTCCAGCTCGCCGCCGTCAGGTATGTCACGGCCTTCCCCGCCGCGATATACGCCGCATCGTCGCTCGTCCACGCGAAGGCCGCGATCTGTGCCTTCGTCTCGCCGGATACGGTGTTGGACGTCTTCGAGTCCGTCCCGGCCTTGTTGACGATCCAGAAATAATACGTCGTGCCCGGTTCCAGTCCCGAGACCGTCACCGGTGAGCTTCCGATCGACTGCGATCCGATCGCCGTATAGCTCGTCTTTCCCCAGTAGAGCGTCCAGCTTCCGTACCCGCCGCCGTTTTTGTCCCACGTGATCGTCGCCGTGTTCTTCGTCAGCGTGACCCCGCTGATAACCGGCGCGACTGCCGTGATCTTCGTCTTGTAGTACACGCGCACGGCCTGCCCGCTCGTAATGGGGATCGTCTCCGTCGCCGCGTGATTTGTCGCATACCCTTCCGACGCGAGCCTGAAATACTGGAATTCATACTCCTGCGAATACGTCTGGTACTGCGTGCCGGACATGGACAGGAAGAACGAATTGCCGATCGTGCCGGAGACGGACCCGTCTGACAGCGTGTGCTGCCCGTCCAGGTAGTTGTAGATTGGAATCGTCGTGGTCTTGCTCTGGTAGTAGACCTTGACGGTCTGCCCCTCCTGGATGGGGATTGGATAGCTCGCGTCGTGCTCCGTGCTGTAATTCTGCGACGAGAGCCGGAAGTACAGGAAATGATACTGCTGCGAGTACGTCTGATACTGTGTGCCCGCGGCCGAAATGTAAAACGTATCTCCGATATCGCCTTTGAAGGACCCGCTCGCCAGCTGCGTCAGGTTATCCAGGAAGTTTAGAATGCTGACCGTCGCCTGAGAGGTCGACTGTGCCAGCGTCCGCACGCTGATGGAGTTTGTCTCGGCGACAAGCGCCCCCGTGCTGCTGTTGTAGATCCGCACGCGGCAGATATACAGCGTGTCCGGTGTCAGACCAGTAATGACCCGGTGGGTCGTCGTCGTGCCCGCAGTCGAGTCCGTCACGGTCGCCATGACCTGTCCGGCCAGGATATATTCATATTTTCGCTTGTATGTCGTCGTGGACGACATGCCGGATACCGTCAGCGTGATACTTGTCGGCGTACCCGACGCGCCAGATAGCGTTGCCACTCAGACCACCTGCCTATCCGAACACCGGCGTAATGCCGCTTACGCCGCCGGAGGCGGTAAACCGGATGCTCCCGTCCGATTTTATCTGCATGCTGGCCGTCCCCGCCGCGTTCTGCAGATACACATCACCGCTCGTCGACCGCACGCGCACCGCCGGGCCGGACAGGTCGACCGCATAGGCCGCCGAGCTGGAGGACGTAAACTGCAGACTGCCCTCCGCGCCGCCGATCGTGCCGTTCGAGAAGTTTGTGCCCGCGATCTCAAGACCGTTGTTGATGATGTTGATCTCATCCATGATCTGCTTGAGCTTCGTCTGGATGCTCGTACCGTCGAGCTTCAGATCCGTTGCGTTGATCGTTCCGCCGATCTCCGCCCCCGTGCACGTCAGCTTGCCGTTCGCGTCGACCTTGAATTTGTCCTTGATGGAAAGCCCGCTCGTGCCGAAGTACATGCTCGCGCTGCCCCCAAATTCGTTGGCCGTGCGGTAAATGCTGCTTTCCGAGATCGTCCACGGCCCGAAGGTCGAGTCGGCTGCCGCCGTGATCTTCCCCGACAGCACCGCCCCCGCCGCCTCCAGCGTCCCGGACGGAAAATGCAGCTTCTTGTCGCTTAAATACGCGACCTCCTGCCCGTCCTGCCAGAAGCTCACCCGGTCCGGCGTCACCGTCACCAGCTCGTTCTTCGTCCGGTCGATGACGTTCTCGCCGCCGTCCGTCACCGTCGTCTCGATGTTCCCCACGCCCACGCCGTAGACCGGCACAGCGTCCTTGTAGTACAGCAGCCCCGTCTTGATGTACTGCTGCGAGTTCACCGAGAACTGGTTGTTGACGCCCGCCGTGTAGTCATACAGCTGCTTGATGCCGACGGAGTTTCCCTCGATTGTCAGCTGTGTCTTCTCGAGATACTTGCCGAAGTCCGAGATGGCCACATAGCTGCCGGACAGCTTCGTCGACCACGTCTCCGAGTTCGCCGCGGCGAAGTCCGCCGTCTTGATGATGAGCGCTTTCAGCGCTCCATAGCCGGAGAGCGTCGTTTTCTTCTCCGCCTCGGAGAGGCTGTCCGCGTCGATGGCCTGCGAGATCTCCGTCAGCGTCGCCTTCGCCGACCAGTCGGCGAGGTTCAGCTGCTCCGTCACGCTGCACAGATACCGCCGCATGCTCTCCAGCTGCTCCTGCGTCGTCTTCCCCGCGATGGACGGGTATGCAAGTGTCAAAGATCCCATTACGCATCACTCCCCGCTTCCAGCACCCGTGCCAGACTGAACAGCTTCATCTCGCCCTTCCCCGTCAGCCGGAACTTCAGGTGGTCACATCTGGCCGGGCGGATGGGCAGCAGGAAGGTCCGCAGCCCCCGGCCCTCGATATGCCCGCAGTGCCGCCACACGCCGTCCGAATCATACTGCACCCAGAAGTCGACGCTCGACCCCTTCGGCAGCTGCATCCGCAGATTGATGCGCGAGACGTATTTCTTCCCGACGAGTCCATACGTCATGATCCCCGTTTCCGCCATCCAGCCTACCTGGCCTTCCAGCGTCCCGATACTCCCGTACACGGTTTTGAGCGTCCCGTCCTCAAGGAAATACAGCTCATCGTCCACCCGCGCGAAGTCCTCTGCGTGGGTGCTGTCCTCCTTGTGCCACAGACCCTTGCGCGTGTCGTAGACGAACAGCGACCAGTTATGACCTTCATCCTCCATGCTGATGAAATACTTTCCTCTGGCGCCGCCGGCCACGGCGTTGTAATACAGCTTCGTCCCGAAGCAGCTTCCGATTTCGCTCGGCAGACTCCCGTCGTACACGCAAACGCCCATCCGCGATTTGTAATACAGCCGGTCATCCACCACGACCAGGCTCTTGCTCGACCCATTCTGCACGCCCGCGCACTTCTGCACGACCACCTGATGCGCTCCCGTCGCCGACGGATACACCCGGTGGAAGCAGTCCTCCTTGAAGAAGATCGGGCTGTCCGCCAGCGTCGCCGCGCCCGTCCACTTTCCGTCCGTGCCGCAGCTCGCGCGCCACGAGTCCGTCGACACGCCCTGGTAGCACTCCCAGTTTTTGAAGTCCCCCAGCTTGCAGCAGTAGATCTCATTGACGGTCTCGCCGTCCGCCACGCCGTACTTGCAGCCCCACAGCCGGTTCCCGCTCTCGGTGATGAAGTCCATGCTTGGGACCTTCCGCGCCGTCTTCACCGTCCCGCTCGTCACCTTCGTCGTCTCGTCGACGAGGCCGACGATCACGAGGTAGCTCTCGCCCACGTCGTACAGGATCTGGCTGCCGTTGAGCTTTTCGACCTGCTCGTTTCCGCTGAGGCCCGAAAGCTGAATGCCGTCATACTGCTTGAAACCTCGACCGATGCCATTGGCAGAAAGCTTCAGATACACCGTCGGCACGGATACCCACTGGCTCGTCGCCTCCGCCCACTGCTTGAGCGTGTGGAGCTTGCCGGACGTGTCGAGCCAGTACTGCCCGTTCGACGGACTCTCCGGCTGGCTGGCCTGCGTGTAGCTGACCGTCAGCGCCGTCCCGTCGACAAGACACAGGGAAATGTCAATGTTCGTGCTTGCCGTGTTGACGGTGTTCTCCTGCCCCATGTACCCGTTGTCGGAATACTTCTCGGTGTTGAAGTAGATCCCGTCCGGGAAGATGCACAGATACGCGCCCATGGAAATGAGCTGCTTTTCCCCCGCCGAGATCGACACGGACGGCATATACGCCTCCATCGAAGCGCCGTTGATATAAAGCACCTGGTTCTGCACCCAGCACAGTGCATCCTTCGCCAAAATCCCCTGCACGCCCTCGATCGCCTGCGCCGTCCCCCGCCTTGGCCGCGGCGCGAGCAGCGGATAATCATCCGCCGACAGATTCTCCATGTCATAAAACTCTCCGTCCGCCAGCTCGAGGTTGTGGTTGTATCCGAGAAAGACTTCCGTCATCATGGTCTGCTTCTCAGTCTCCGTCAGTTGTGGTGCCAGCATGGCCTTACCTCCGTTTCATCATGTCCAGCGGATCAAAAAGGATCCGCTGCTCTTTCACCGCGCGGATTGGCTTGATCGGCCGCGACATGCAGAAATATCTCCATTCGTCCGCGACGTGGTCTTCCATCGTCGTATCCAGATCCTCTACCTTGTGCTCGTCGTAGATGAGCAGCGGGATCGTCCGGATGAACGCCCTGCAGGTGTTGAAGACATACATCCGCGGATATCCGTCCTCGTCAAACTGCAGCCGGTAGTGGCACTGCATCCACCCCGCGATCCGCTCGTTGTCGCCCTTCGTGAAATATACGCCGTACCGCGCTGCGGTATCTGCGATCGACTCGCCGCGTGACGCGTCCCAGATCGCCGGATCTGCCACGCCGAGGATGTTCTTCCCCTTCAGCCAAGGGTGCTGTGTCTCTGTTTTGTGGATCTCCGAGAACTGTTGATCCGGCGTCCACTTGACGCCCTCGTTCGGTGTCTGCGTGCAGCCGTACAGCTCCATGATCCGGTAGATCGTCCCGTCATAGTCAACTGCCCACCATGCGCAGGAGAACGGCTTCCCGTAGCCGAAGTCATAGCTCCGGCAGATCGTCCATCCGTCCGGAATCTCAAACGGCTCGATGACATGCGTCCAGCGCCGGTCCGTGTAATGCTTTGGGTCGTCCACGAACTCTTCAAAAAACTGCCCTTCGTATGCGTCCCACCGGCCCTCGAGCCATGCGGCGCGGCGCGCCGGCGGCAGCTTCTCCAGTTCCCGCAGGTACTTCGGCTGCGCCTTCATAAGCGCCTTGTTGTCCTGTACCTTCGCCTGAATGAAAAAGTAATCATCCGGGTCCTCATCGTCGTTGAAGTTCCGGTCGACAAACACCCGCTTGAAATACGCATGCCCCGGGCCGCCGGGGTTCAGCGTATAATACGTCCGCTTTGGAAATCCGTTCGTTCCTCGCACGCAAGCATTGATCGCATCGATCCACGATTTCTGCATCTGCCCGGCCTCGTCCAGGAATACCACGTCGTATTCTGCGCCCTGGTATTGTCCGACGTCGCTTTCCTTTGCGCAGTAGCCGAAGGAGATCTTCGAACCGTTCGGGAATGTGAATTCCTTGTCCGTCTTGTTGTACTTCGCAATCCCATGCAGCATCCCCTGCAGCGGCGCAATGTGGTTGTTCTGCAGTTCCTTGTATGTCCTTCTGACGATCAGCACCTTGATACCGGGATACTTGCTGGCAAGCAAAATCGCCTTCACGCGCACAGCCCAGCTCTTCCCACCGCCGCGGGCGCCGCCGTAGGCGATATGCCTGTGCTTGTCTTTCAGGAAAAGCACCTGCTTCGGCTGCGCAGTTCCAAGATCCAACGTCTTCATTCGCTGGACTCCTCCGCGTCATTTTCCAGCAGGATCCGCGTTCCGCCGGTCTCCTGCTTTTCGTCCCCGGCGTCTCTGCGATACCGGAACGCATACTCCAGCGCGAACTGCGCGCCCCGCTGAGAATCCCGGTCGAACAGTCTTTCGGCCGTATATTGTTCCACGCGCGTCTGCGCGCGCGAAATCGAGTCCATAAATTCTTTCCTGGCCTTGTAGTTATACAGACTCTGCTTGCTGGAAAAGCCCAGTGCCAGCGCAAGCCCCGGGATCGTCGGCGGCTTCCGCCCCACCCAGACCGGAGTCCCGTCTTTCTGGTTGAAAACGATGCGCCCGTCCTCATCCCGCAGGATCTCTCCCTTGCAGCTCTCAAAATACGCCTCGATCAGCCCTTCGATCTGCCCCACGGATTCATACTTCGGTTTCCTCGCCATGGCTCACGCCTCCCTTCTGCTTTTCAGCATAGCGTATCCGGAAAATCTTTTCACCCCACGCACGCAGAATGAGCGCATACGGCGTTCCGCATGCGCTTCGGCTCTCATTCTGTTCTTTCGTAGTATCGGAGCTTCGCCGCCGCGATGCTGCACCGCACGTAGTCAAAGCTGGCGCAGTATCGCGTGATGTAGTCTGACGTCTCCCGCCTCTCAGGAAATGCGAGCACGCATTCTCCCTCGCAGCGTATCGTCTTTTTCCCGGCTGCCTGCCAGAATGGGCAGATATACTCCCTGTGCCAGTAGTCGCTCGTCCCTATCACCCTTTCGTTTTAAAACCTTACGCATATACAAGGTTTAATTTAAGCGGCTCCCGTTCCGCTTGTGTTCTGATCTTGGATCGACTACATACTTATAATATTGATACCCGTACTTTGTCGTCCGGGCCTCTACGAGGATGTAACCTCGCGGGGCAACGGGCGGATGCTTGGGGCTGTACTCGCGCACGGCCTCGGTCGCAGGTTCCGGCTCCGGCCGGACGCAGCTGCGGCTGGCCTTGTACCGGTGCCCGCCGAATTCCTTTTTCCAGTGGCCGTGCAGGTAGTCGGCCAGCGCCTTATAATCCCGGCCGTGGTCGACTTTGTTTCCATTTTCGTCCATGTAATAGTTGTGTTCCCGTAAGTGCCGAACCTCGATCACGCTGCCGAGGCCCCAGATCCTGCCGATCTCATCCTCCGGAATGCCGTCCGAGATCATGTGCAGATGGAACCGGCTCGTCGACTTGCCCTGCCCGTAGACAATCACGATCTTGGCGTTTGGGTATTTATATAGTAGGCGGCGATAGAATCTGTTCCGAATCTGCCGCATTTCGGCAGCAGTATGTACCTCGTTCTCGGCGTCGAGCGTCAGCGTGGAATACAGGCTGGTCGGGCCGAAGTTGGCATTGACGAGCGCTTCTAGTTTCCCCTCGGAGATTTTCCGGTTGAATTCGTCCTGCTCTTCCCGCGTCTGGAACCGCGGTTTCTTCGGCCGGCTGGTCTTCGGATCTGTGCCGCCCGCCACCGTGTACACGATCTGCTCGCAGACCCTCCCGGAAAACTTCCGGCGCTTGTGTCTCTTTACCATAGCTCCTCCTGCCTCGGTTTATTTCCCGAGGCTCGCAATGATGCCCTTTTCACGTTCAGACAGCTCCCAGACGTGCGCGGCGGCTTTCTCGGCGGCGGCTTTCTCGGCGGCGGCTTTCTCAGCGGCGGCTTTCTCGGCGGCAGCTTTCTCGGCGGCAGCTTTCTCGGCGGCAGCTCGGTTTGACAGCAGCAGTCCGTCACCAAAGATTCTCTTTCCCGTCTCGCGCTGACTATCCAGTTTGGTAACGTACGTGCAGTCCTCGCGCTTAACCGCAAACTCTACACCGTAATGCGCATATTTCTGCAGCATGGCTGCCGTCAGCACATGGTCCGGATATGTATATTTCGGCAACTCCCGTTTCGTCTGCGACTTTATCTGCCGCATCGCCCGCTCGACTGCCCTTCCGAGTGATGGGGCGCTCTGCGCGATGTTTCCTCCAAAACTTGTTACAAACGCCGTGTGAACGACTGCGCCATTTTCATACGTGATGTCTGCATCGCAAATGATGTGGTTCATCCTCAGCACAACTGATCGGCCGGAGAGCGCCGTGAGCGATGGCGCAAAAAGAAAGAACGCAATCCCTCTGTCTATATAGAATTCGCAGATTTTTGAAAGAATCGAAAAAGGCGGGTTGTCCAGCACGACGCAGCCGTCCGGATAGTCAAAGCGCTCATAGTCCCCACCCGGATAGAATGGCCGCACGATGCAGGCCGGGTCAATCCCATATTCACTGCACGCCCAATCCCGGATCGCATCATAAACAAGCGGTGGCGTGTAGCAGTCGTCCGTTGTCTTTTTGGGTTTGAATTTCTCCGTGAACGCATCGTATTCCGGGTTGTCATCGAATAAGCATCCCTGTTCCCATTGCATGCTGTAGCCCTCCTTTGTTTTTTCTGCCCGCTCAAAGCGTGGCCGGAAATTCCGGCCATGCGTTCAGCGTCAGTCCTTGTACCCGCACGCCATACACGTGCATGTATTTTCCTCTAAATTGTGATGATCTCCCGCCTCGACTGGCGGGCAAATTTGCGTTCCGGGCAGAAGTGGCATTCGGTGCAGCTCCAGGCGCCGCGGTAGTTGTTGCGCGTCGGGCAGAGTGGGTTGTAGCAGATCCCGGAGCCTGCCCGCTGCGGGCCGCGGCCGAATTTTTTCTTCTTCGGTTCGGCTTTTGGCTTTTTGGCTGGATCCTTCTTGGTGACGAGCGTGGCCGCACGTTCTTTCCGGAAGCAGCCGCAGCTTTTTGCATGCCCGTTCCGGAGGTATTTTCCGTCCTTGCTGCAGACGGTTCCGCATTTACACCGGCAGATCCAGTGTGCCGTGTCTCCTTTTTTGCTTGTATCCCGCCCGATGACGTGCAAATATCCAAAATCCGTGCCCGTCAGATCGACTACATGTGACATTTCCATTCTCCTTTCGTCAGGGGCCGGTCTCCCGGCCCCTATGCAGGGCGGACTTGCACCGCCTGCGCCTGCGCGTCCCCCTGTCGCCGCAGACGAGCTGCCCTTGTCTGCTCAGGCAGCTTTCCATAAGGAGGTAACACGATGCCGCCTGGCGATCCCGACACCCGGCGTGGGGTAACGTTGATGGTTTCCATCCGCGCGCACGTTCCACACGCGCTTTTTATCCCCGGCCCGCGGGCTTGAGGTGTCGCGGGCCGGGTGCAGAGCCAGGGTGATCCTCCCGCAGCCGTCTCATGGCGGAGCGGCCGCGGCCAAAGTCCGAAAAAATATGGTTCCCCGGCTGATTGCTGGTCTTAGTCCTCGGGCTGGCTGATGTCCTTGTGCCGCAGCCCGTCGGCGTTCTCGGTCAGCGGCAGCGCCTGCCGCCGCGCGTGCTCATCCGGGTTCCAGCCGCACCGCGCGCAAAGATCCGGCGCGAGCTTTGCATACGGACAGGCATTGCCCTGCTTCGGCAGCCCGCATGCCTTGCGCGGGCTGCTCTCGTTTTTTTCTTCCGGCATGTTTAAATCTCCTGTATGTCTATTCCAAATTTTGACCGCATGAATTTCCGGTTCCGCAGATACTCCTTGGTCCGCGTGGCGGTCGACTTCACGTCCTCGACGACCAGCTTTCCGCCGAAGCGGTAGGAAAAGTCCGCCGTGTACCGCACTGCGCGGATGCGCTCGCCAGTCTCGGTGATGTAACTCTCCTGCAAGGTGAACTGCGGTTGCAGGCGCAGATCGGAGATAATGCCAGCCCGGAGCATCACCATCAGCTCGTCATACCGCCGGGCCTCCTTCTGGCTGTCAAAGCGCAGCTCGCCGCGTTCGGCGGGCGCGCTGTGATACTTCGAGGCCTTCTTCGGCGCAGCGGCAGCCCCCGGCAGCTGCTGCCGTGCATAAAGCTCCCGCATCCGCGGCGGCATGTCCGCCATGCTCTCAAACCGCAGTCCGCTCATTCAGTTGCCCCCCAGCAGCAAAAATCGTCTGGTTCGACCGCCGGACTGTTGATAAATGACGTGCGGGAAAAGCACCGGCCGTTGATCCTGTAAATACAGTCCTTGCGCCGCACCACCTCCGCAACGTCGGCGGCGGGCTGACGCAGCAGGAGCGTTTTCACCCGCTGAGTTGTCCAGTTCGGATTTTCCGCGTTGCAGGATTCAAAGTCTTTCAGCGCCTCGGTTCTGCTGATAAATTCTTCAGTCGCAACGTTTTCCATTGTCAAACTCCCTCCAAGTGTGATACAGTGCCCATGCCAGCGGTTCACGGATGAACGGCAGCTTTTTCGCTTCCGCATATTTTTTTTCGAGGATGCTCATGGCCTTCTGCCACACGCGATCTCCGATGTGCAGTTCGGCGGGGAAGTATATCCTTTCCAGGCTGTCGATGTCCCCGACGTTCAAGTGAGCAGTCCCGCGCTCGTCAAAGAGCACGTAGACGTCCTTGTCTTTGATGTAACCAATCATTTCAAAGTTCCCCCTTTGGCCCGCCGAACATCTCACGGTTCCGGCTCGTGCCGATGGACATGAGGATCTTTCTTGCACGTTTTCTGGTCATGACTTGCCCTCCATTTCCTGCAGTGCCGCTTCGCGGCTGATGTATTCGTCAGGCATCTTCGTCATCTCCAAAGTGCTCGTCGTATTCTTCTGGCGTGATGAACTGAATATCGTCGCCGGTATAGCCGAGCCTGTCGAGGCACATCAGCTCAACCAACGTATCCTTGTTGACACACTTGCACAGATCTTCATACGGGATTGTGTTTTTTGACTCGAAGCTCATCTGCGCTCCGAACTCTCCTCTGACGGTAAAGCACACACGGTTTTCAACCATCCTTCTTGCCCTTCCTTTCTTCCAGCGCCTTTTCGGCCTCCTCGCGGGTGAGGAATACGGTTTTGCCAAACTCTGATGGAAAAATGCTGAGATCGCAGTAATCGCCGTTTGCGATAAGCCACACTTTATTAAGAGCGTTACCGCCATATCCCTTTATCCTTCTGGTGCAAATCTCGTCGTGCATGGCGTTATCTGCACCGAAAACACGGTTGTTTGTGTAAACCGTATCGCCCACCTTGCACGGCAACACGACCACGCGCCCGTCCTTGTCGGCCTCGGCCAGCTCGCGGAGGCGTGCAAACCCGCCGCACAACTCGGCAATGTCCTCGTAGATTTTTAATTGGTGGTAGATCTCCATCGCGTGCTCTTGCACCGCGAGTACGTCAATGATGCTCCTGCGCGTCGTGTGCTCATCTACCCGCACATCAGGTATCGTCAGCCGTCCCATAGTTCTTCCTCCACATACCGCCAGCTCTGCGGCGGGCGGGTGATGGGCCCGGGCGCAAGTCCGGATTTTGTCTGCCGCAGGCCGGTAAACTCCCACAGATCGCGCGGGTGATCGTAAATTCTGAGGTTGGAAATGTGCCATCCGTAGCCGACGCCGCCGTCCAGATACTTCTCCAGTTCGTCTTTTGTCAGGCAGGCATCCGCAAGAAGCGTATCAAGTGGTGTGCAGTACATGTTCCAATCGCAGATGCAATATTTCGGCGCTTCACAGCTTGTGCCTACTCTGACGATCCTTTCAAAAATGTGGTCGCATACAAACTCGCCGATGACGCCGCCCTGAACCGAACGGTAAATGTAGCACTTAAACGGTGGGTTCATCTTCGGGCGCGTCTTGCGCACCTCAATGGTCTTCCGCCCTGCCATGATCTTCTGGCACCACTCCGGGCGAATGCTGATCAAAACAGCTTTACTCATGCCTTGCCTCCTTCCTCCCGCTCAAACCGAATTTTCATTTGTGCGGGGCAAATGTCTACCTCCGGGCGGCGCTTGCCTGTCCAGCGAAGCCCGCCGGCCTGTCCGACGCACTTCCATCCAGCCGCCTTGAGGCTTGTCCCCGACTCTGTATCGAGGATATATGTAATCAGTTTGTGATAGCCCATCGCACGGGCGGCTCTCCACGCAGCTGCATATAGCATGCTGCACGCATTCCGCGTGCCGTCCGTGCAGCAGCGGTTTACCTCAAGCGTCCATCCATCATCCAGATACCGTGCAACGGGTCTCCCGATGATCGCCACGCCTACGATTTGCTCTCCGTCTGTGCAGCCAATGGAAAATTTATGCCCCACCACCGGCTTGTGGTGCCGGTGGTGCTCCGCGACAAAGGCGTTTGCCTCTGCCAGCGATACCGGGCAAATATCAAGCATCTGCCTTGTCTCCTTCCTCCGGTGCGCCGCGCCATTCCCAGTTGTCTGAGCTGCTCCCGATTCCGGAGCATTCCATGCACGCGCAATCCGGTTTCTTTGCGCAATTATCGCAGTCTTCTTGGCCGGTCGGCTTAAACCCTTCCGGGCAATCCTCAAGCCTCGCACAAAACATGCAGCCAGCTTTCCGAATCTCCTTTTTCAGCGCCGCGTTCTCGGCGGTCATGCGCTCGATCATGTCGGCGGAATGAGCTTACGCGGGATCAGGTTCCACATCGTCACGTTCCCGCCGTCCGGCGTCCGGTGCGTATCGATGTCGCATTTTACGCCGGTCAGTTCCAACCGCCGGAAGGTATCCCGCACGTGCCAGACGGTCTCCGGCGCGTCCGCCGTTGTGAGACTATGTAGGACCTCAAACGGGATCCCGCTTGCCTCCGCCAGATGCAGCAGCACGTCCGAGTCCTTACCGCCGGAGTATGTGATCACCAGCGGCTGCTTGTACAGGCGCAGGCTCATATCCGAGGCCATCCGCAGCCGCTCAATCGCGGTTTGTTCTAAGTCCATTGCCGTCCTCCCTCCCCGGCGTAAGCTTCGCCAGCATGATCTGCCCCAGATCCGCAACGTAGACCAGCCGCCCACGGCTATACACCATCAGCTTGTCGCCCTGGATCTCCATCCGGTCGGCCTCGATGTTCGTGATATCCTGGCAGGCGTCACACACAAACCTCATATCAACGCCCCCGGCCGGGTGTCCGGCGTGTAGTGGAGCTTGGTCGCGCGGGCGTTCTGATGGTACTCCGGGCGTGTGAATTTATAGCCCCAGTGTTTGGCGGCGGTAAAAAGGGCCGCATAGCCGTCCTCGGCGCGGACGATCACTTTCTGATCGCCATATGTAACGGAAAAGTGGTTCTGCCCGGTGTATCCGGCCTGTGCGATCACGGCGGGGCGCCGCGGCGCCCGCTCGCCGGGGTAATCGATGCTATTTCGCAATGTGTTTGCGCCTCCTTATCTGGTTGTCGGCATGGACTATCTGCTTTCCCGCTGCAAGATCGGGCTGCAGGCTGTCCCTGTCGCGGTGGTTGACATCGTAGATGTGGTTCCGGATGCTCTCGTAGAGCGTCCAGGTGCAGCACCTGGCGCGGCATGTGCCGCTTCTGTCCGGGCAGTTCCGGCCGCAGGGCGGCGGGATGGGCCGCATGCGCGGCGCAAAATAATTCACTCCGCTTCCTCCTGTACGTGCTGCAGCCAGGCCGCGAGCGTTTGCAGCGCCGACTCGCGCCGTAGAAGGTCTTCGACCGTATCCCGGTCGACGCGCGGCATGCTCTGCAGGATCTCCCGGTCATTGGCGCAGTCATCGGCAAAGGCCAGGACGGCGTCGATGATGTCGGCCAGCTGATCCGGCCGGAGCTCTACCGTGATCTTGGGCTCGTCCATCACAGGACCCCGTAGGCCGTTGTCCCCAGCGCGATCGAGCCGGTTACGATGGCCTCGTTGACCATGTCGGCGTACCCGGCGATCACAGCAAAAACGAACGCCGCGCCGCCCAGCCACAGGCAGCAGCACTTGGCCACGCGCCGCATGGCCTCCCGGTACCGCAGCTCCTCCAGCAGCCGCTCCTGCCGCTCCCTGGTCTCTTCCTCCGGCTCATACCCGAGCCGCTCTGCAAGATTGGTTCTCATTTCTTCTCCTCCGTTTCATCCGTTGCGGTCTGTACGGTCTCTGCCGCTTCGATCTTTTCCAGCATCCGCTCGATATTCCTGTGTTCCTTCTCAATTCTCTCGAGCTCTTTCCCGATGGCTTCCCGCCATGCTTCGCTGCCCGGCTCTCCCTCTTTGAGACGGAACGCATCCGCATCCATCCGGATCATGTTCCTTTCGAGCATCCACTTGAGATGCAGCCATTCTTCCGTTGTCAGAAGCAGCTTTTTCATGCCTTCTCCTCCGTCTCCTGCATCCGCTTGACCACGCGCATCAGCCGCGCGTTCATGCAGATGAGCTTCTGTGCGTCCGTCTCCAGCAGCTTCCGCTGCAGGCCGCGGGCGATGTTTGCATTCTGGCACTCGCAGACCAGCGCCGCCTCGATGAGGTCCCGCAGCTCCTGCGCATCCAGCGTCAGGGTGTAGGTCTTTACCTTCGCCATGCGTCAGCCTCCTATCTCTGTACCATCCACCGTGCCAGCTCCGTGAGCGACACCGTGTACTTGTTCCCGATGTGCCGGGCCGGGAACCGCCGGTCGGCCAGCAGCGTCCGCCGGTCGATCCCCAGCGCCGCCTGGCATTCCGTGATCCCGATCGCCGCCCGGCCCGGAAACATATCCGTCAGCAGCTCCAGCTGCGGCCGGTATCCTTCCAGCTCTCTCGGCATAATGCTTTCCCCCTTGCCGTTTTCCCCTGCGCTGTGCTATCCTTGATACGGGAAGCGATGCGCAGGAGATTTTATGAATGATACTTTGAATCCCAACCCATTCTGGTATGTCGAATACACACCGTACAAGAAATTCAGCGTCTGTTGTCCGTCTTCCCCACGGACGCAGACCGTTTACTTTAACCTCTGTCCCTCTCCGGACGGTCTCGGCTACTGCTTCAACGGCTGCGATGATCTTTCCGGCGCGCAGGCCTGTAAGGATTGCCGCCGCAGAACAGAGCGCCTGTTCCGTCTGGAATACCCGGAGCTCCCGCTATTGGTCCCCGTGGACTGACAGCATATTCGAATAAACCGCGTCCAAACAGCGTATCGCTTCCTCTATCGCTTCCAGATAGCAGTCCTCGCCGTCCGGCCATCCGTCCACGTTCAGTCGGTGCATCAGCCCGACGTTGTGGTAGCCGCGCAGCCCTCGCAGCAGGATCATTGCGCTGTCCGGGTGCATCAGCCACGTACCTCGCTCGATTTCCCGTAAAAGCGGCTCGTTTTCAAGCCCATGCACCTGAATCATGCAGGCCAGTGCCCGCCGCATTGCTTCTGTGTAGTCCGATATCCGCGGCACAGATTCCAGCCCCATCATCCGCTCGTTATGCCCGATCAGGCTCGCCATCAGCTTCGCCTTTTCCAGCTCCGTCACCCCTCACGCCTCCTTCTTCTCGCTCTTCGGCTGCACCATGGCAGCCATGCCCTGCATAAAGATCAGCGCCTTCTCACGCATTTCCGGCGTAAGCTTGTTTATTTCCGCCGAGATCTTCTCGGCCTGCTGCTTCTGCTCCTCTGACATTGATCTCACCTCGCTTGGTTTATTCTTTACTCATACAATAGCAGTCTTCAAGACTATTGTCAAGCATTATTTTATTCTTTAAGAATATTTTATATTGACATTTATTCTCCTCCGTGGTAACGTAGTGCCAGAAAGAAGGTGATTCCATGAACACAATCAACGAGCGGATCGCGTTCCTGATTAAAGATCAAGGCTTGACGCAGGCGAAGTTTGCCGAGATGTTCCACTTTGGTCAGTCTAATGTGTCCAAGATATGCAATGGGACGGTCACACCTACCGATAGCCTGATCGACGCCATATGCACAAAGTTAAACGTCTCTCTCGCATGGCTGGAAGACGGTGAGGGTGAAATGTACGTCCAGCGCAGCGCGAATGAAGAGCTTGGCCTGCTGGTCTCGAACATCATGTCCGACGCGGATGACTCTTTCCGGAAACGCTTCATCTCCCTCCTGATGGCGCTGCCGCCGGAAAAATGGAGCGAAATTGAAAATTTCGTAAAAAAATTAAACGGAGACGCTTGACCGTCTCCGTTTATTTTTGTATTCTGGTAGGGGGTGGTATTTATGGATATTCCCAAAATCGTCACATACTGCGGCTATGGTTTCATTTCTTGGTTCATCGGCAAGGTCTTGCTCGAAATCCACACAAGAAAATTTCCGGACGGCCAGCAGGAAACAACGTTCATGTGGATTCTGGATCATGTGTTGATGTGGATTTCGATTGTCTTCTTGGTCCTCGGCGCTGCCGTGAGTCTCGCCGCTTACTTCGTACATTTTGCTGAGTTTTCCCGCCACATGAACAAGTGGGAGCAAAAGGAGCGCGACGCATATACGCGCGGCTATGACGACGCTAAAAATGGACGCGTATTCCGTCTTCCTCCGCAAGATTAAATAAGGGTGGTATTTATGTTCAAGCGCCTCAAGTCCGGGAACGCTTTTGATAATGGCCTAATGATTGCCTACATCCTTGCATTTATCTTTTTGCTTGTCAGCTGCCAGACAAACACCTATACCAAGCAAGAGGTTGAAGAACTGAAGCAAGAATATGAAAGCCAACTCGAAAATGCCCATGAAGATAGCTACCAAGATGGCTATGACGACGGATACGATGATGGTTACTCCGTCGGTTGGGACGATTCCGCTCTCGAATACGGGGACAATTTTTCTGATGCCCCCACTAGTCAAAGTTCACATGTCGTATGGGTAACTCCTGCCGGCAGCAAATACCACCTGCGAAGCTGCAGCGCAATTCGTGGGCATTCTGTAGAGCGTACCACAATCGCAAAAGCTGAAGCCGCTGGCTATACCGCCTGCTCAAAATGCGATCCTTAACTTCCCCGCCGGAACGGTGTCCCGTTCCGGCGCTTATTTTATGATGTTCCGCAGGAATCGCAGGATGATTTTCAGCTGATCCAGTGTGGCCCGCTCTAAAATGTTTTCAATCTGTTCCATCGTCTTTTCCATTCCCGTCTCCATTTCTCCACAAAATTCCCGTTCATTTTTTGTTAATCTTTGCCTCTTGTTCGCGCCTCCCGAAAGTTGTAAGATATAGGTAGGCGTTGCCCGCGCCGCTGGCCGAACAACGGCGCGGGCTTTTGCTTGCGCAGGCGACCGGGAGCCGTCTGTAACTTTAGGGTAGCCTGTCCACGGTAGACTTGTAAAGATATGACAGTTGCTTTTTGCAGTCAGACGTCTTGCTTTTTTGGGGGGAATGACATGTTTTGAAGGAAAAATTATCTGATTTATGCCGTGAGCAGAAGCAGACGATCACTCCGCACAAAACAAACCAGGACGTCGCCGAAAATACCGACCTTTCCGTCGGCACCGTCTCCCAGTTCTTTCGCGGCGACATCAAAAATCCGTCTGTTTACACGGTCGGCCCGATCTGCCGGGAGATGGGCGTTTCTATGGATGAGTATTTCGGCATCCCGCCTGCCGAGCCTGCCGAGCCTGCCGAGCCTCCCGATGCCGAAAAACTCCGCGCCGAGAACGCGGCCCTTCGTGCGCAGCTTGCTCAGCAGCAGAAGTCCCTGCGCATGCACCGGCTTGTGACGCTCATCCTCTTGGGTATTCTTTTGCTGTGTGCCCTTGCGCTTTTGGTCGACGTCCTCAGTCCATCAATCGGCTGGATCCGCACATAAATAAAACCGCCCCGGCTCAGCGCCGGAGCGGTATTCTTGGAGGTTTTACGATGCCAATTCCCAAATACTACGTCAGGCCGGACGGCCTGCATGAATCCATCATCACAGTCAACGGCAAGCGCAAAGCGTTTCGCGGCAAGACAGACCGCGAGGTCTGGAATAAGATCAAGGCTTATCGCGCTGAAGCCGAGAAGCCAAAGACCGTCCCGTTCTCCGACGTCGCCCACGCCTGGTGGAACGAGATCGAGCCAACGCTTGCGCCGAATTCCCTGCGCAATTATTCCCCTGCCTATGAGCGCGCTGTCGCGCAGTTTGGCCCGGAGGATGTCGCCACGATCACAAGCAAAGAGATTGAGACGTACATCAACCAGTTTGCCAAGACCCACGCAAAGAAGACCGTTATCACCCAGCGCCAGATCATCCGACAGATCCTGAATAAAGCCCAGCGCGAAGGTTACGTCTCTTTTAACGCTGCGCAGGCAGTTCTTCTCCCGAAGAACCTTCCGCAGAAGCGCCGCCACGCGCCGCCCGCTGATCAGATCCAGAAGATCAAGGACAACCTAAACGACGACTTCGGCCTGTTTGCCTTCCTGATCTATTATACCGGCTGCCGCCGCGGCGAGGCCGAGGGCTTGCGCTACGAGGACATTGACCGGGAGAAAGGCAGGATCTACATCCGCCGCAGCGTCTACCATACCGGTCCGACGCCCCAGACCAAGGAGCCGAAGACTGCCGCCGGCATCCGCCCCGTCCCGTTGCTCCCGGCGTTGGCCGCTGCGCTTCCGCAAAAGGAGCACGGCTATATCTTTTCCAACGACGGCGGAAAAAGTCCGCTCCCCGGCTGGTTCGTCACCGACCAATTCGACGCCTACCGCAAGCGCACCGGCGTCACCGTCTCCCCGCACGAGATCCGCCACGGCTACGCGACCGCGCTCTACGAGGCCGGTGTAGACTTCAAACTCGCTCAAAAATTCCTCGGCCACGCGCAGCTCTCCACCACCATGGATATCTACACCGACATCCTCGATACCCGCATTGATAAAGTCGCCGCCCAGATGGACGCGGCCTTTTAATTGCACCCTTTTACTGTGTCGGTCACTGTGTTCATACCCGTGTATTTTCGTGCTAGGATATGCTACGTCTTGCTACTTTGCAATTCTCGCAAAAAGTTTTGTTCAATCATAAATAATCCGTCTTTTAAATGCTATTCTACCAAAAAAGATAAAAAATAAGACGCAGGAATTTAAATTCCTGCGTCTCTATCTTTGGTGGACCTGAAGAGACTCGAACTCTGAAAAAACACTGTATTTTCAATGTGAATTTGCAAACTGTGTTTATTCTGTGTCCAGTCCCTTTTCTGTGTTCTCAGCTCCTTACGATATGCTCATAATACTCCATCAGCTTGCGCTCCGGCCCCGGGCCGTCCTTGTCGAGCAGGAACGCCTTGGCCAGAGCAGCGTAGAACTCCGGGCGGTTGATGCCGAACTCTACGGCGACGGGGTAGTAGTCCGAGTACATCATGTTCATGGTTACGCCCCACGCCCAGCGCGGGACCACTGGTGCCTGAATGCCCATGCTCTCGGCCACGGCCGTTGTCTGTTCCATCGTCCAGTGCGGGCCGGTCGTGCCGTCGGCGTTTTGCATGTTGGCTGCCCACTGCATCGCCGTTTCGCGATCAAATGTGGCCGCCTCCGGCTCGTCGTGGTGCCCGTGCAGCTTTTCGAGCCTGCAGATCGTCTTCGCGTACAGCCCGACTTCCTCTGCGCTGCCTAGCGTCACGGGTTTCTCCATGGCCTCGTGTAGCTTTGTGTAAAGCTTTTCGATATATTCTTTCATCCCGTCATGCCTCCTGGATATACCGGTAGAGTTTATCGACGTCGTTCTGGTCAAACCGCATATCGCCCAGCAGCGGGACGGATACGGTCAGCTTGTTTTCAAAGCGCGGACGCGCCGCGTTGTAGAGCTTGTCGAGATCGATGTTCCCTGTATCGTCAAAGATCTGCATCATCTTGACCGCTGGATTTTCGCGCAGCGCGAGGATCTTCTCGCGGCTGCCCTCCATGATGAGCGCCAGCATGATCCCGGCCCCGATGCCCTTGCCGCCCGGCAGGTGCGGGATGACCTCATTGTCTGCGTAGCGCATCGCGCCGCGCATGGCCTGATCTATCGTCACTGTCATTGCAGCTTCCCTCCTTTAAGGATGGGGGCGGCTATCGCCGCCCCCTGCGTTTACTTGTTGCAGCAGCCGCACTTCGGGAGCGGATCGTAGAGCGTCTGCGCCGTGGTCGCGGTGCCCGTGGTGACGTCGGCGACCTGCTTGGGATAAAAGGTCGCGTTGACGTAGGTGACGATGGAGTTATCACCGCAGCAGCGGCGCTCGGCCTCCATCTTGACCGCATCAAGTGCTTCCTTGCGGACGGACTCGACGTCCTGCTTGACCAGCGCGAAGCTGTCCTCGGTGCGCTGGTTGTGGACGGCCTGCTTGCACAGCGCCTCACGGACGTCCTTGAGCTGCCCGTCGATATAACCGTACATCTCCAGCATCTTGCCGTCGTTATACGTGTTGGCCTTGAGCAGCGCGATCTCGCTGTCCTTCGCGGCCAGCTTCTGTTCGCGCTCCAGATCGTAGCGCGTGACCGGCATGTTCTCGCTGCACGTCGGCTCCTGCTGCCGTGCGGCGAGCAGGGCGGCGACCGTCATGGCAGGCGTGACTGCCGCAGCGACGTCAGCGGCTGCCGACTTGTTGTTCTGGCCGAGGCCGCCCAACAGATTACCGAGTCCGCCATTTGCCAGACCCAGCGCGGCGCCGCCGATGCCAAAGCCCAGCGCAGTCCCCGCGAGTCCCTTACTTGCGTATTCCATAAAAAATCCTCCGGTAAAAGTAGTAAGCTGGCCAGCTCCTACTCTCATTCTGCCGCTTCCCCGGTTTTTATGGGGGACATTTCCGGGACATTTCTGTCCCATTTGTGGTGACTTTTGTTTTTATTTTTTATAAAATATTTTGAAAGCCTCTTGACATATACGGTATTACAGTATATAATATAGCCATAGACACAAAGCAAAACAAACACGACAAAAAATCGGAGGATGGCAGACATGTTTAATATCGTTTCCGCGTGGGGAGCGCAGACAAATCCCCACTATGACCCGGACACTGCAAACAATGGCGGAGGTTACTGGCAGTTTTCCGGCGGTATCGTTGTCGACCTTAACGGCCAGCTTGTCACCGTTGATGTCGACGACACGTCCTGCGGCGATTTTGGCAGCCGCGTGTATTTTTCCGTGACCGCTGACGGCTTCTGCTGGCGCTTTTCCGACGGCACAATGGACGATGCGTCCATTGACACCCCGGAGGATGTCTTGGGCGTTCTGCGGTCAATCTCCGGCGTTCTGGGCGTGGACGCCGAAGCGCTGATTTCTGCCGCGTTGAATGCGGCGAACATCTGCGCGCGGGAAGTATGCTATGCCGACTGACACCCAGCGCCGCGCTCGCAACAAGTGGGATGCAGAAAACATGTCCGTGATTTCCTGCAAGCTAAAACGGGAGATCGCGGAAACCTTTAAGGCTACGGCGAAAGCCAACGGTACGACCCCGAATGAACTGATCCGCAAATGGATCGATGCGTATACGCGGCAAAACATGCCAGCAGAGCAACCTTCGGCCGAAAAAATATGATTTGAATGTAAAAGAGCCCGCCCGGAGCGTAATGCTCAGGGCGGGCTACTTTGTGCCAGACGGCGGGCGATATTGTAGATGTGGGGCAGGCGGCGGGAGATGGTTTTGCGGTCGACGCCGATCTCGGCGGCGGCGTCCATCTGCGGGAGCCTGCCCACGATATAAAGCTTCACGATCTGCTGATCGATCTGATCCAGTATGCCCTCGTCAGTGACGCGCTCCCAGTCGCTACGCGTGAGGTGTTCCAGCTCCTTCGGCAGAGCCAGCCGCGCAGTTATGCTTTCGTCACTCCCTTCGGCCCGCCGTCCTGGCAGGTTTTATCTCATGGCAGCAGCCAGTTTTTTCAGGAGATCATCGCCGTACTTGTAGTCGGCGAGATATTTGATCGTGTTGTCCGCAAGTCCGGCCTTTGCCTTGATGGTCTTCTTGGCATCCTCGACGGCCTTATCGACGGTTTCCGTGTCGTAGTCCACCCACGGGAGCTTGCCGTGCTTCTTCCACACACGGCTGTTGTAGCCGCCCTTGACGCCGATGTTGCCGACACACGTAATCTGTACGCCGTTATCCCAGATCGGGGTACACTCGACCGCGAGGCCGCCTCCGATGTACAGGCCCCAGTGGCCGGGCATCCACAGGCCTTCGCCTGGGACGAGCTTGTCCCAGCCGGATGCGGATACGTCCTTGCATTTGGCAATCATGCCGTCTGCGGAGACGTCCGGGACGGCGTTTCCGGCGTAGCGGGCGCCGCCGTGGTAGGCGTTTTTGTTGCCGTTCCATCCCCACAGGATCCCCTTTGTGAGATTCACGCAGTCAAAGCCAAAGTAGCCCTTTCCGATCAGCCCGCGGAATCTGGCCTGCTTTGCGGCGTCGTACCAGTCCGGGTATTGTTTTGCCTTCTCAGTGATGATCCCATCCGTGACTGGAGATCCGAAGCAGCCCCACATGTACACGGTCTTGTAATTCTTCGCGACTTCGATATGCTTTTTTACAAGCTCGGACGCTCTCATAACGTAACTCATGCCCGCTCACTCCCGTACAGCTCGTGGTGCAGCTGCAGCACGGCGGCCTCGATCAGCTTATCGATCGTTTCCACATCAAATTGAATGCCCTTTTCGGCGATGAAGTTCACAACATACGCCTTTTTCGCCGCGCCGTCCGTCGCGGTGTACAGCTGCTCCGCCGCCTTTACGCCGATCTCAACGTAAGTGCGGAGCGTTTGCAGCTTATCCGCGTCGATCTTCGTCTTGATCCACGGGATCAGAAATGCCGAAACGAGCGCGCTGATGAGCGCGATCACTGCCGAGATGATTTGCGTGTAGTCCATATGTATGCTCCTTTCAATCTTTCAGCACGATCTCCGCGATGCGTGCTGCCGCTTCCGGGCCGTATTTTTCGGCCCATTTATCCATGTACTTCTGCGCGTACTTCGCGCGGTTCTCGTTCTTGGCCTTCCAGAGATAAAATCCGCTGGAAGCCGTCGTTTCAGCCAGCACCGCAAGCGTGATCTCTGTCAGATCTGCACCTGCCGCGCAGGCGATGATGAGCGCGAGGCTGACGAGCGCGCTGCAGATCAGCCACTTCTTGCTAAACTCCATTGCGTTCGCATTGCGCCTCCAGCTGGTGCAGGAACTTTTTCACGTCGCCGTTCCCGCCCATCTTTTTATACTTTTCTCCTGCGATCAGGCGCTCGGCCATTGGCATTTCCTCTGACATGATGGTCAGCCGGAGGATCGCCAGATACTGCTCGTCCTGATGCTCCTGCATTTTCCCGAGCTTTTTGTCGATCTCGGCCAGATGGTCGCCCTGGGAGTCTACCTGTGTTTTCTTCTTCTGCGCTGTGCCGACGATGGCCTGAATGACCGTCGTCAGCGCGGACGAGCCGAGGACGGCGCAGATGATCGTGATGGTTCCAGCATCCATGTTTTTACCTCTTTTCTGTCTTCGCCTGCCACGTGATATCCCTGCCGCAGACGCCGGTCAGGCGGTCGCGGAGGTAGTTCAGCGCCGTCCCGACGCGGTTGAGGTCAACGGCGTTGTATGCGCCCTTCATCCCCGCCAGCCACTCCGCCAGCTCCGCTGCCGTCATGCCCGCGTAGCCCTTCACGGCCAACTCGTGCACGCGTGCGACGTCCGCTGCCGTTCGGTCGGTGATGAGGGTGTCAATAACCGTACTCATAGAAGCTCCTTAACGCCCGTCGGCTTGTTTATCAGAATGACCTTAAAGATCATATCTACATGATTAGAAACACCATGCCGCCGCGATACCGTCCACCTCGGACGCGACGCTCCAGTCCGCCTCACCGTTCCATCCCGTTCTGTCAAAGCAGCTGGTGTTGTTGAGTCTCGGCGAGCGCAAATACCATGCACGGTTTTTCTTCCGGTTGGCCGCCGTCTTGTAATACTCGTACTGCGTGCCCTCGCCCGCATAGGAGTATGTCCGCGTTCCCTGGACCTCGATCTCCGACAGCAGGAACAGCGTGTCCTCCGTCGTGTCGATGGCCGAGCTCGCGCCGCCTGCCGTGGTCTTCTTTGTCACGGCCTTCAGCGCGGCCCCGACCTCCGCCGGCATCACCTTCTTCAGCGCCGGGAACGCATTGGACGTCCGCACCAGGCAGTTCTTCCAGCCGCAGCTGTTATCCTCTGCGCCGTTCATCTTATACTGCGTCGCGTAGGTCGTGTGCATCTGGAATGTCAGCGGAGCCTTGCCCGAGCCGTCGGCATAATCGTCGTGGTTCTTGCCGATGATGTCGATCGCGTAGGTCTTGTTGTTGATCGTCATGTTGCAGCTGTCGCCGACGTTCCATGTGTTGGGAACTTGTTTCTCTTGACAGGCCTTAATAATTGTAGCCCAGCTGTTATTTCCGAACACGGGGTCGATCATGACCAAATCGACATTAGCTGTCCCAACCACAACATCTGCCGTCTTTGTTGTGCTTGCTGTCGCTGCTGTTACCGTCCATGTTCCAACCTCATCGACTATCAACGTGCAGTTTCCACTCGCATCTGCCGTCCCGGAAGCCGTCTTGCTCCCCTTCGTGGCCGTGACGGTCGCACCCGCGCTGGTCGTGACGACGATCTGCAAGTCGGGCGCGCCCTTGATGGCCTGCACCGCGCTCACGAACCCATCCGGGAACGCAAGCTGTGCGGACGTGCCGCCCTTCGTGCGGATGGCGTCCGCAACCGCCGTCAGGTCGGCGTTCAGCTGCGCGGAATCTACTGCTTTATCCAATGCCATCAGTAGTTTCCTCCTGTCCATTCTGGCAGCGCGGCAAGCACGTCCTGCACCAGCGCGGCCTTATCCTCCGCCGTAAAGTAATCCGTCCCCTTGACCGGCGTCTTGCCCGCGGGCCCCTGCGGGCCCTGTTGGCCGGTATCGCCGGGTTCGCCCTTCGGCCCCTGCGGACCGGTCTCGCCTGGGTCTCCTGGTTCTCCCTGCGGGCCGGTCTGGCCGGGCGCGCCGTCTGCGCCGGGGTCGCCCTTGTCTCCCTTCGCGCCGCGGGACGGCTTGCCGGTGTCGGTCTCGCCCAGATACCAGTTGCCGTTCGCGCCGATCGCCGGGGTGATGCCGTCGGCGCCGTCCTTGCCCGGAGCTCCGTCCGCACCAGCCGTCCCCTGCGGGCCGGTATCGCCGGTTTCTCCCTTCGGCCCCTGCGGGCCGGTGTCGCCCTTATCGCCTTTCTCACCGCGCGATGGCTTCCCGGTGTCGGTCTCGCCCAGATACCAGTTTCCATTCGTGCCGACCGTCGGCGTCACGCCGTCGGCGCCCGCCGGGCCAGTGCTGCCCGTCTCGCCCTTTGCGCCGGGGTCGCCTTTGTCGCCCTTTTCGCCCTTCGCGCCCTGCAGCGGTCCGTTGTTGATCCACGCGCCTGTCACGCCGTCGTAGATGTAAATGTCATACGGCGCAGTCGCACCCACGCCATAAGCGTCGCCGGCCGCCGGATCCTGCACCGATGTCTGCAGTGCAGAGACCGAGCCATAGTAGCCCTTGACCACAAATCCGGAGCCAGTGTCTCCCTTCGGCCCCTGCGGACCTGCTGGGCCAGTCTGGCCGGTCTCACCCTGCGGGCCGGTCTGGCCCGGGTCTCCCTTCGGGCCGGTCGCGCCGGTCTCGCCTTTGTCGCCCTTTTCGCCGGGGTCACCCTTGGGGCCTGTCTCGCCCTGCGGTCCCCGCTCGCCGGTCTCGCCCTTCGGGCCGGTCGCGCCGGTCTCCCCCTTATCGCCTTTGTCGCCCTTCTCGCCCTTGACGGTCTCGACGTTAAAGTCAAATGTCTTCCCGTCCGAAAGCGCGATCGTGTACGTCGCCGTCGTCCCGCTCTGCGATTTCTTCGTGATCGACGTGATGCTCGCGCCCGCCGCGCCGGTCTCGCCCTGTGCGCCCTGCGGCCCGGTCTGCCCCTGCGGCCCCGCCGGTCCCGTCTCACCCTTCGGTCCCTGCGGGCCGATGACCGAGCCGAGGTCTATCACGCTGCCGTCCGTCAGCGTGAATACAAGCCGCCCCGCGTCCGTGACCTCCACTGCCTTCACCCCGCGTGAGATCAGCCCGCCGATCGTCACCGTGATCTGATTTGGAATCTCTACCCTCATACCTGCTCCTTACTCCACGAACGCCCGATTCCCGCTCGCCAGCGTCGTCTTGTCGCCGTGCGTGTACCGGATATCGTAGGTGTACTTTCCCTTCGTGAATTTTGCCGTGACCGTCGCGTCGAAGTTCAGCGTGACCTGGTCGTTCTCCACCTTCGCAAAGCTGAACGTGTGGACGGTCTGCCGCGTATCGTCCAGAAACACGACCGCCATGCTGTCCGTCGTCCCGATCGTGACCGCCTCGCCGTCCTGGTCCTTCAGGTCGAACCGCAGCACGATCGAGAACGTGTCCCCTTCGTACCACCGCAGCACCCCTTTGTCGATCCTCGGGCTCGGATAAGCCCCCGGAATTGGCGTCGCCATGCCGCATCCCTCCTTTTCATCCAGTGTAGCAGACCCCCGCGCCAGATTCACCCCACGCGCAGCGCAACTTCCGCTTGCCATTCCCTCCCGC
>ERZ507086.183-NODE-183-length-40179-cov-5.416309_pt1 | contig 40179 bp, 27 predicted proteins | sample MGYA00512292_ERZ507086 | MGnify/ENA metagenome assembly ERZ507086
TACTTACACTGTATATGCAGGACACATACAAAGGCGGGCTCGCAGCTGAGCCTGTTCTGTATAATATGCTGGATTTATTTCAGCAAAAGTGACTCCGGCGGGATTCGAACCCTGCATTATCGCCGTGAAAGGGCAATGTCGCTAACCGTTAGACCACGGAGCCAAAATGTCAGATGCAGGGCTTGAACCTGCGACTTCCGATTTGTAAGAACGGCACTCTCCCAGCTGAGTTAATCTGACAAAGAATTGCGGGAGACGGACTTGAACCGACGACTTCAGGGGTATGAACCCTGCGAGCTATCCAACTGCTCTATCCCGCAGTACCGGATGCGAGAATCGAACTCACGGCCTCCTGGTCCCAAACCAGGCGCTCTACCAAACTGAGCCAATCCGGTATATGCAGCAGACACGCTGCCGCAATATTGCAGGTGACGAACCTGCAAGAAAAGCGAATGTTGTCATCATACGCTGCGACCTTATCGGTCAAGCGACCCCACCGGGATTTGAACCCGGAAATCTCCTGATAGACAGTCAGGCGGAATAACCAATTATCCTATGAGGCCATTTATGTATGCCGGCTTGCGCTTCAAGTATATATCCGCAAATATATACCCGCATTCTTCTTGCAATAAAGCGTAAGCCGAATGGGCAGGGTGAGATTCGAACTCACAATGTTTCTAGTGTGACGGTTTTACAGACCGCTTGCTTCAGCCATTTTGCATACCTACCCTAGATATGTATCAACTTTGCATTGCAATAATGATAATCAGCTTCCATTATTACTTCATCTCCTTTTTTCTTTCACATATTTAATATGCTAGATTTTTTCTCAATCGGACGAAAAATCCAAAATATTTTTCCAATCCCTTTTCAGCTAATCGTTTCCCAGACCAGCCTCATCAAATTTTTGTTGTACCCTCTTGAACAAGAATCTTCGGTTACTTTTGCATGTCTGACTTTTCTGTTGTATTCCTTCCGTCTTGACCGCATATTCACCTTGCATTCTCTTCTATACCAAGACCGGTTATACACTTTTTCCCTATTTTTTGTCATCATATGCTTCACCTCGCTTTTGTTCTCATGTACAATGCCTGCACAGAGATTTGAACTCTGGACCTTGAAATTAAGAGTTTCCTGCTCTACCAAACTAAGCTATACAGGCGATTCCCAGGATTTATCCTGCAATGCGCCTGACGTGATTCGAACACGCGATATACGGTTTAAAAGACCGCTGCCATACCGCTTGGCTACAGACGCAAATTAATATTCTGTTTTCGGTATTTCGCCTTCTGTTTTCGTTTTGTTTTTCTCATTACTTTTAATTCTCCTGTTTATTTTTTTATATGTCCCCGACATAAATGTCGGGAACATCAGCTGGCACGGTGGGGCTCGAACCCACGACACCTTGGTTAACGGCCAAGCGCTCTACCTTGCTGAGCTACGCGCCAATATTTCTTTACGGGCAAAACCCTTCACCATCAAATTGCATACAGCCAAAACCATATGCTAAATGGAGCATACGGGAATCGAACCCGCCGCCTCCTGCTTGCAAAACAGGCGTCGCCCCATTGCGACTAATGCCCCGTATCCGCCGGCAGCCTTCCTGCCGGCATATTTAACTTACCTGCTATACACCTTTTCAACCCCGTCTTCAAACTTAACGGTAATCTTATCCGGATATCCGGACTGGTCAGATGTATACGGAAGATGTCTCATTTTAACAATCTTTCCTTCTTTTTTGTGATTACTTTCGCATTTCTGACACTGTTTTTTGTCTCTGTATTCTGTTCCGCAAATATCGCATTTCCAAAGTGTAGTTTCTTTCATTTTTTCTTCTCCTTTTCGCTTTTTTCAGGAAAAATATTCCAAAATATCTTCACACCGAATGACCTTTTCTTTTCTGCCAAACGCCTCATTCCAAGGTGCCTGATTCTGAGTCAGAATCGTCAAATCGGCTGCAGAAAAATCAGCAAATCTGTCAACTACTTCTTCAATTCTTTTTCTGTCTTCTTTTTCAAATCCTTTTTGTACTTCTTCCAGTCTCCGGAATCTGATTTGAATATCAGTGCTGCCGAACTGTTTATATTTTCTGTACACTTCCGGAATCACCGGCCCAAAATCCCACGCCTCAATATCTTCTGAAAAGCATGGCTTTTTGGTATGTATCAGAGAATATGCCTGAATCAGATAAAGGATTTTCTGAAGCTTCAGATTAGAAATGCCGTAATCTTTGACTTCGCTGTATGTAATTACATATTCTGCCACATCTTGAACGTCGTACATTTTTTCTGCTCCTTTTTTCGTGTATTTTTTCTTTACACTTACAGTATGCCAGAATTTTCAAAAATGCGAAATTTTTTGCGGATTATTTTTTGGTCTCTGCGTTCAGCCAAGAACCAGACAAAACCAAGTGGACGGTAGAGGAATCGAACCTCTGACGCGCAGGGCTTCAACCTACCGCTCTTCCGCCTGAGCTAACCGTCCAAATTAGTTAGACGGTATAAAATCGCGCTTTCATCTTTTTTTCTCCTTATTTTTTATGTTTTCTTCAGCATCCGGGTGCCTGTTCCGTCAGCATCAGCAAGAAAAATTCTTACCAGACTGCGGCTTAAACATCCCCCGGGTGCCTGTTCCGGAATAAAAGAAAAACCGCCTGCCTGGATATATTTCCAGCAAACGGTCTAAGTATTGTAAAATCCATCATATATAACGCAATCCCTGCGTATAATCAAAATTTCAACACTTCAACCGTCGCTTATTCCACGCGTATTTTTGTTCTCCACAATCATTAAAACTATAGACTGACCCTGTAAAATCGCATACTGACCAAGGCATGCCTGTTGTGGCATACTGCTTAGATTCATTATTTGATTTCGCATTATAAAGTCTCTGTTTTAACATAGCGGTTATTCTCTCCTTATTTTTTAGATTTTTTGTTATTTTTAATATGCAGAATTTTTCAAAAAATGTAACATTTTTTAAAAAACAAAGTGCCCATCGCTTATTTGACGAAAGCGCATGCTTGCGATATTCAACATATCGTCTGATAGCACGCGTATACAGCTTGGTTTTCGCTGTTACTTCATCAAATAAGAGACAGGCACTTCTCTTAATTGCATATCGTTATTATATCATATTATTGGCACAATGTCAACTACTATTTTTTCTGTTTTGTAATTTGCTGTAAACACATTTATCTTTCACAGCTTAATTATTATATCATATTGAAAATGATTTGTCAACATCTATTTTTACTTTTTGGATTTACAAAAGATGTAATACCCCGGAATAACCATTAGAACCATTGCCCAGCTAAGCTGTTTTAAGATATCCCATATTGTAATTGAAAACCATTTTTTCTTTGTTTCTTTTTTTTCTGGCTTTGGAGTTACTGTCGGCTGCGATTCATCTTCTGGTTCTTCATCTGTTGTATCTTCATTTGATGTTTCGGCTTCGGCAGAACCATCAGATACCACACCGGCTTCGCCAGTCTCTGTATCGCCGATTTCATCTGTTTCTCCGGTTTCACTGACTTCGTTAGCAACACCATCGTCAGCTGTATCAGCATTATCTCCAGACACATTTTCTGATGAACTTGAAGCTTCTCTTTCTGCTTCATTTTCTTCTTCGGTTTTATTTGCATCAAAATCATCGTCAATGTCATTCACTGCGTCAGCGAATGTTGAAGCTGAACATGTAATGGCAGTTGTTGCCATCGCGCCAGACATTGCCGCAATAATAGCCATTGTTACAATTTTTTTTCTCAATTTTTTTCCTCCTTTTTTAGAAGTATCCCACCCGGAAATCCGGGCAGGACATAACATTATACTCTATTGTCCGGGATGTTTTCGTCATCCTCATCAGTCTCCCTGACGCCTTTGATTCTTGCATCGTTAGCACTTCCAATCTTAGTTGCCTTTCTGGACTCAACTTTATCTGTCTCATTACCGAATGACGTTCTGACTCCGCTAACCTGGCGTTCTCTTCTATCAGCATCAGTTCTAAATCCAAATTCAGGTGTGAAGACATTCTTCATTTCTTCATTGTTTTCGTCATAAATCTCCTGAGCTGCTTCTTCCGCTTCTTTAGTTACTGATGTAGCCTCAAGCTCCTGAATTTCTCTTTCAATATCAGCATCAATCTTAGTGTAATCAATATCAGAAACTGTAAAGCCAACGTTATCTGTTGCGAATATCATCTGGACGAGGGTAGAGCTTTTACCTTCTGATGAAAAACCCCTGACGCAAGTTAAAGGGTTTGCAAGAGACATGATATGTGTTGCATCTTTATCAAGTGACGTTATGGTAGACAACATCAGCAGGTTATCGTAATTAATATCCGTATGGAATTTATTGATAACATTCATTACCTGATTTAATATTTCAGAACCAATATTTCTGAAATCAATTTCAAGCATTGTAAATGGCCCCATAAATGATATGTTTGTTACAATTGCTTCATTAGCAACTAAGTAATATTGAGGGTCTCCAACTGTTTTATCTTCATTGATTGTATATACAGCAAAATCAATAACCGATTTCGCCATATCCATATCATCAGTTCCAACCAAAAACGATAAAACTTCACTGAGAGACATCTCTTTTCCGTCTTTATCTGTAATCATTTTTTTTCTCCTTATTGTTTGTATTTTTTTTGCGGCAAAAATAATATGCCATATTTTCATATATTTAATATGCAAAAAAAGTTTTATTTTAGTTGTCTTTTTGCAAAAAAAATAGATTTGCCGGCATATTGCCCACAAACCTATTCTTAAATCAGTTACGCAAACAGTTTCGTGCTAATTTCTCTGCTCCTAAATATCAGGAATAACGCAGATAGCATAATGCCAGTACTGATGAAAAACGTAGATGGGTCTACAATATGGTTAACAAAATATTTAAAATCATCTTTCGCATATGCTTCTGATGTTCCACCATTTTCATCATCATCCTCATGGTCATTATCTGTGACTTCTTTTTTTACAGTTCTTTTTTCTGCTTTTTTCCACTCTCTGCTTGTTTCTACTGATGTGTATTCTATTTTTTTATCCTCAGCTACGCTTTGTTTTTTTGTTGTCTGCATATTTCTTATTTCAATTTCTGGATAATCAGCAGTATAACTGCCTTTTAACTTGACTGCCGGGTCAACAACGGTATTTACTGATTTATGTGCATTTTCATCTGTTACTACTAATGCGTTATGTACGAATGTTATAGATGCACAAATAATCAATATTACTATTATCTGAAAGAATAATCCAAGTGTTCTTTTCACAAACCTTACAAAATCCATATCAGCACCATTTCCAAAAAACGATAAGCCTGCAACTACGGGTGCAACAGATACTCTGACCGTCATCTCTATCATTCTCGATATAGCAAAAAAGTTTAGTATAATAGTAAATAATACAGATATCGCATAAGGAACTATCAGCATTATAAACATTCCCAGCCTTGCTCCAAATCCCATATATTTATGAACGCTATTTGCCAGAAAAACATGGTTAAATTCAACCGCTGCACTATTTGCAGTTATTTCATCCGTAGATGTTTTTAATGCGTCAAACGTCCCGGTTGTAATATCCAGCAAATCAGTTAATATCGTATTCGCATTTATTAGTAGAATGTACAAAATGAAATATTTTAATAAATGTCTGAAAAAGTTATTTATTGAAAAATCGCCAGCGGATGTTTTGTCCATTAATGACACCAGAAATGATGTTACAAGCAAAGCAATTCCAACCAGCTTTAAGACGTCAAATACATTTGAGATAAAATTTTTTTTCTCTAATATGTTATTTATAATATCGTTATATTGAGAAAATATATCTATCATTCCGTCTGGTTTATATAAAAAATTATATATTGACACCAGCAATGTAGCCAGAATGTTATCGAGCACTCCGGCAATTGAACTTGTCATTTCACATCACCTCCGTTTTTTTATACGCCTACAATAACATTGCATATTGAATTTGATTTCTTTATCAAACCTGCCTTAGCAACTAAAATAAAGACCATTGTCAACCAATTTGTTCCACCTAACAGCATATTCATAAACGTCGTCATCTTTTCCTCATTGAATATCTTGTATTTATCATCCAGTTTGGCATATCCCTTTTTTGTATATTTATAATGCCCGTTTTTGTCTCTTACAAAAACTTGAATACCAAGTGTATCTTCATATTTTTTATACTCTTCTTCCTTATCTTCTTTTATCTTTGCGATTTTGGTCTGAGTAAGTTTATACGCTGCATTAATATATGTATTACTTGTTGTTGGGGTAGCAGTAGCTGAATGCTTATGCAAATCAGGGTCATCATATGCTACATATCCAATATTTTGACGTGCCTGCTCAGTAGCATCACGTAACGCATTTATATTTACGGATTGAGATTTAACCATTGAATTTTTTGCTTTAATTACATTTTCATGTGATTCCGCAGAACCTCTGAATATAGAAGACCTGCTGGCATCCGTTGTAATATATGAATATAAACTTGTAGAAGCCGCACATATAATCATAATTGCGGAGCATTGCAAGCACATTGCTAAAGTCTTTTTAATAAATCTCATTCCATCTGAATGTCTTGAACCATCAAAGAAATTACATATTGCAATTGGGGACAGCACAGCATTTGCACAAACCCTTAGCACTCGCGTTACAACTACATATATAATAACAATATCTGTTCCGAAACATATTAAAAACGGAACCAACGCTTTACACACATATATTACCTGAGCTACAAACCCAAGTGAACTTAGGCTTTGTTCAAATGCTCCTGAGTAAGCCGAAAGCCCTTTTGTATCAGCTGCTGTCTCTAAAATTGTAGCGGCCAATGCGTCTCCTAGTTTAAAAAAGTTAACTACTATATCAAAAGATTCAAGGGCAAGAGCAAATCCAACAAAATACTCTAACAAAGTTTTAAATACGATTGACGGTGAGGTTTCTCTTCCTTGCATTTTTGTTCCAAAAGCTATGATAAAATATACAATCAATATACCAAACGCAATAGTCCTGATTCCAAGATATGCGCTGTGCAGTACTCCGGACTTGCTGAATGAACCCATAATGGCATTACTATATAATGTCAGGGTGTTATATATGCCAGCATTAGAATACATTCCATCGTATATAGTAATATACATATTTGCTAAAAATTTTTCCATACACTTCTCCCTCCCCTTATATAGATGTACCAAGTAACGAATTACACATTTGAGCTGATGTACTAATCAACAAGACTTTTGCTACAAGTAGTATTAATAATAACATTTCCTTTGAACCATCAGAGCCGGTGCACCAGTCAAAGAATCTTTCAGTTGACTGGATAGTCATTCTGTAATCTGAATTCTCAATGATTTCTTTCTCTCTGTCATGATTAACTATAGTACCAACATTGCTAATTACAGCATTATCTTTTTTGTCATCTTTCGCGTCAAATATTAATGGGTAAATTTCATCGTCTTTTATTGCAGATTCATCTGTTTGGCTTGTATCTTCATTAGAGTCTTCTTTATCGTCTTCGTCTCCGCTTAGCATATCGTGCAATTTAGACATGCTTTCTTTGATATCGTTTACTCCATTTACTATAATTTCTCGTATTGATGCCTGATGGTCTGTATATTCAAATTTTTTCAATGGATAAAAAGCGGCCGTACTTTCAAGTTTCTCTACTTCGTCTTCTTCCATATCATCAGAACCTTCAGTTTTATTCTTATCAGTTGAATCTTTCTTAGAATTTGATTTTTTCTCTTCCTGCTGCTTTTGTAATTCATCATCACCGGCATCTGCGAAATATCCAGCATTTACGGCAATTGTAATATTTGGATAAACTTGGCATATCACCGTAATAACCATTATCTGCATCATTAAAGCAATTATCGTCTTTAAATATTTAAAACCACTGCTTCTTGTATTAATCGTACCACCGGGACCATTTTCAAAAATATCGGCCAATCCAATTGGCGCAAACATATAATATATGAACATCTGAAGAACTCTTGTTGTCGCAAAATATAAAATATACATTCTTACAGCCAAGCTTACCAACATCAATAATAACGCTGTTAGCGTATATCCTAAAATAGCCCATACGCTAAAATGTTCGGCAACACAACGACTCAATAGCAATTGAGTAATATCATTAGTCAAAATGTTTGAGACTATCATATGTCCCCTTGCCCCAATCGTTAAGCTGTCATTTAGGCTTTCCACCATATTCATCAAGAAAATAAATATATTTTTCGAATGGAACATAATGAATATGGTGCCAAGCGCGGCACAGAACGATTTACCGAGCTGTAATGTTGACAATTGGTTCATAGCTGCTTTTTCTGTCAGGTCTGTAAAAAAGTAAAACAGCATCAGAACAACGCCAATCGTCAGGATTGTATTTGTAAAAGCAGTAAATTGTAAAGAGTTGACCATTTCTTTTAAGTAAGTATTAAACTGGCTTAACACTTGTTTATACAAATTATCGTAGCCATACACATTTGTATATATATCAGTATACCAGTCAACAAGATGTGGCGATAATATACTTTTAGCAGCTCCGAATATAGCCATTTTAGTTCACCTCCCTTTAAAAAGGGGGCATGCACGGTATGCCGTTACAAGCCCCCTTTTTATGCTTATTCTCGAGTTTCGCCTTCGCCAACTTTTGTTGTCATTGCGTTATAAAGTTTTGTGTCTGTAGGGAAGTCGTCTTCAAATGGTATAATGTCTGTACCATTATATATAAGTCCATGACCAGAGCCAGAGGAAGTAATAAACTCCATTTCTGCATCTGTAAGATTATACATCTGCTGCATCTGAGCACGTCCGTATGCATTCATTGAAAGCATCATAACAAATTCTGAGTTTCCAATAATTGCACGGCCATCCTCTGTCTTCATCATATCTTCAACCTGCTGTGTGATTCCTGTTGGAATGCCATTCCATTTACGGGCACGTCTCCAAATCTGCTGTGTATATTTTGCAGATACTTCGGTCTGAGCCAGAAGATGGAACTCATCACAGTATAACCACGTACGTTTTCCCTTCTTATAGTTATCAATCATTTTATTCCAGATATTATCAAGGCAAACCTGAAGGCCAATAGCTTTCATACCTTCACCAATATCCTTAATGTTGTAAATTGTAAATCTGTTGTTAACATTTACGTTTGTTCTAAATGCAAATGAATTTTGAGTACCTTTTACAAACTTTTCAAGGGCAAGAGCCAGGTTATGAGCTTCAGGCTCTGGCTGCATGTCAATTTCTTTGTATAAATCAAACAATGTAGGAACAATCGCTTCATCTTTTGACTTTCCTTCTGCCCTTAATGTATCTATGTAATCTTTATATACATTCTTTACGCATCTATCAATAACAGATTTCTGAATTGGAGTTAACGGGTATCTTGTACCTGTTGCTGCTTCACAAATAGATGCAATAAAGTCTGATTTCATAACAATCGGGTCATCTCCGTCTTCCGGAGAATAGTCAAGACTCATATCCATCGGATTGATATGTACTCCAGAACCAGGGGCAATTCGGATTGAACTACCATAAAACATCTTTGCGAGTCCTGCATATTCGTTTTCCGGGTCAATTACAAAAACCTCGTCGTCCGTATTTAAAAGCACATTGACAATCTCTCGTTTTGCAGAGAATGATTTACCTGAACCAGGAACACCAAAAATACATCCGTTTCCATTCTTTGCATGTGTTCTGTTGTACAGAATCATCTGCTTAGATATTCCGTTCAATCCATAGTACATTCCATCATCCTGCCATAATTCTTTTACAGAGAATGGAAGGAAAATCGCTGCAGCTCTTGTATTTAACAGTCTTTCAGTCTTTAACTTATTGACTCCAAGAGGCATACATGTTGATAAACCTGCTTCCTGTTGAGTTGCAAGAATTCTTGCCTGACAAACAAAACGTTCAGCTGTAGATTGAAACAGCTTTGTATTTTCATCAAGCTGCTCTTTATCTTTTGCAAAAATAACTGCTGTAACAGTTGTATAGAATAGTTTCTGGTTATCCTGTGTTAAGTCTCCCATCAGGTTTTCCACTTCCTGTGATGCCTGTTTGATTTCCGGCGAAATAACATCAACTGAATACCCATTTTTTGAAGCTTTTTTCTGTAATGTTACAACGTTTGCATTTACATCAATTAATTTATTTTTCAATAATTTAATTGATTTATTCTGTGGCAACGCGCGGTAATGAACACTTACCAACATATTGAATGGCATATTTGCCAATTCTGTCAGGATATCTCCCCTTAAGAATGTTGGTAAATCAACAATCATTAAGGCTCTGGCATATGTATTACCAACAATCATATGGTCTCTTTCAAATGTAAGAGCAGTTGGGCCGATTACATCTTTTGATGTCAACCCCATTTTCTGTATGTGCCTCATATTGAAAGATTCCATCGCTGAATCTCCTTTCATTCTTACCCTTCTGTAGAATGGAACGTTTGAGTCAATATTGTAAATTTCATATAACACAGAAAGTCTCTTAATTAAAGACACTGGCTGCGCCTCAATTTGCGTTACACGTTTAAATCCTTTGGATATTTCATCGTCAAGTCTTGAAAAACTTGCTTTTGCAGCAACGATATCGTCTGCCTCAACTGAAACAATAAAATATTTTTCGTGGATAATATTGTTTCGTACTTTTGATAACTTATCAATAAGCATCTCATTCATTTCTTCTCGGTACTCATTTAACTTATCGTTCTGCGATTTCATTAAAACCTTCTTTTCAAGTTCTGCAGGTTTAATGCTTTTGTTGTAAATAACCTGCTGAATATGAACCTCCGGGCCAAATGAACTTAATAACTCCATGAAGTTACCGAATATTTCTTTTTGTTTATCAGTATTCTCAATTGTAAAATTGATATCTGGGATTACATACATTTTTGAAAATAAGTTTTCATTAATCTGTATGATGCCATTCTCATAAACACCCTGATAAGGAATGCTGTCCTGCGCAGTTTTTGGAACATTTAAAGGATTTTCTTTTTTATTTTCCTTTGCATTTTTACCAGTTTTTTTAGAACCAAATAAACCCATTTAAATTAAACCCTCCTTTTTATTACGCGTACATTGTATCCTGTTTACTTCTTGGTCTCCTTGGAGACTTCTTCTTTGCGTTTTTATTTTTTTTGTCATTTTTCTTATTTCCTTTTATTTTACCAGACTGCTCTGCTGCAAGTTCCTCTTGTTCATCGATTAGTTCAAGCATCGTGTCGTATGTTAATTTTGTTTCATACGGACGATTCTTATTTCCAACTAGAGACGGTAATAAGTAATAATAGATATACGTTTCCGGTTTCATGCCGTAAGGCTTACCTACCGCAAGATACAAGACTGGTACAGCAAATAACATTCCAACGCATATCAATGTATTCATATCAATATTCGGGGCTACAGTCTGTACTATGTTATAATACACATACTCAATTGCAGCCGCCACAGCAACACAAACAGTCTGTCTTGCCGTTAATGGCCCAACCAATGGCGACTCATAAACAGAGACGTCCTTTGGAACCTGTACTTCAATCATTTTTGTTCCTCCTTATTTAGCACCAGTAATTTCTTCACATAAAGACATTGAATTCCAAATCAATCCAATTCTTGCTAACGTGACACCAAATGTTTTCAATGAACTTGTTCCAGCAGTCACTATATCAAGAAATGCTTCAATACTTTCTTTAGTATAGACAAGCTTTCCTTGAGATATCGCTGTGCCTTCGTTCATACCGACATCAAGCTGAGATTTTTCCAGATGATTCGTTATCGATATTCCGTACCCAGAGCCTACAAGCTGAGTTATAATAGCTTGGGTTGCTGTATTAATAACGAGAATAACCGCCACCTGAAGTCCCAAAGCAAACATTTTTTTCATAAATTGAACTCCATTGCTTGATGTTCCCTCTCTATATATATCGCTGATTGCGATTGGGGATAAAACGGTCATTGTTATGATTTCAAGAATACGGCTAATCAATACAACCTGAATTATTACCTCAGCAATCATTGATATTAACCATGGCAATATCGAACAGACTATATAAGATAAAATTTCAGTTATTTTCATTTTAGCGATACCGTTAATAAGCATTGACTTTTCATTTCCACCAAAAAAGTCAAGCCCCGCCTGGTCACTCACTTCTTTTGCGGCTGCTCCGCCAAGGTCTAATAAATATCCTACAATTGTGCTTGAATTCATAATAAACATATATGTTACAACGCATCTTAAAGTCGCTTTAAAAAACTGTTCAATACTAAAGTTCTTTTCAGTTACTTTTCCAGATAAATCAATCAGATATAATATTATTGTGAATCCAACAGCCAGACCTTTAATCGTCGCAATCATTGAAGAAAATGCCGTGTTTTTCATCGCATCACCCATAATCTTATCGTATCTATTCATAATATTCAGGACGCCTGTGCTTCCATACGACTGGTTATAGATTGTGATTGCCATAATTCCAAGCAAATAACTAAACATTAATCATTAACTCCTCCTTTTCCGGCTGACGAAAGGACTGGCCTTGTTCAGAGTTAACTTTTTTAAAAAGATATTTTTTCTGTTTATATTCACCATACCCTTTCTGTCACTCCCATTTTTTTAGTTATTTTGCATATTCTTTTGCGGTTTGTTCCGCGCAGAAATGCAATATCTTTTTGTCATTCTTTAATATGACAAATCAGAAAAAAAATTAACATTTTTTTGAAAGATTTTTTAAGTAGAAATTTATAGCTGCTTTTGCTGTCTCCTCATCCTGGATGTACGACATAACTGTTTTCAAAAATACTTTATATATATTTTCATTCGTGACCGGGAATATTTTCATACCTTCCATATCATCAACAGCCATCAACACGGCAGCCATGTCCTCAGGTGTCAATTTCTTTTCCTCATCATCTTCAAGCATCTCATCTATACTCTGCGACAGTTCACTTTTTTTTACGTCTGTTTTTTTGACTCCTTCTGTGACTTTTTGTGGAAAAACAATTTTTTCAGCTTTCATAACTTCGTCTTCGCTATGATATTTTTTAATGAATTTCCATTTCAGGTCTCGTGGCTTTAAATTGTTTTCAACCATATCACAAAACTTGTCACTGCCGATAATATAGCATCGACACATTCCAACTTTTCCATCCTTTACCTCTTTTATGTGAGCTAAATCCAGAGTTGTTCTTACTGTGTACATTTTTATTCCTGTTCCCTGCATTTTTGTTTCAGGATAGTGAGCTTTATCTTTTTCTATAATGATGATGATATTTTTAAACCTCACTCCGCCAGATTGAGACCGTATCATTTTTTAATCTCCTCAAGATATTTTGCATCGTTTTCATCGTCAATATCGTCCATATAATTATCCAGGTCGGGATTATCTGCCGGCGGTACTGTCATAAATCCATTTGCTACATTTACATGATGACGAATATGGTCTACATTAAGGCGTATTCCATTTGAAGTGCTGCCATAAATATAGTTTTTGTATTCTGTTTCATTGTCACAATCTTTCACTGCAAATGACATAAATGAAACAACTCCGAGCTGCTTACACAGCTCGTTTAATTCTTCTGCCTTTTTCTGTATATGTTTTTTAAATACATCTTGTCTGTTATACATAATCTTCTCCTCTATCAAAATTTAATTTCACGGATATGTCACTAGGCTGCAATATCAATACTGCTCTGTAATATCATCCAGAAAATCGTCAAAGTCTTCTGCTTCTTCCTCATCAGTATTGTTAACAGGTTCGGTTTTTGCTTCATTAGACGTAACTGAGCTGTCAGTATTATTATCATTATCTCTTGCAAGTAACCGCTGCAGAGCGTCTGACATTTTCGCACGCGGTGCGACATCCTGAATTTGGTTGTCACTTGACGGAATACTTCCTTCTGCGTTATCTGTTTCAGCATCAATTGTGGCGTTTGAGACACCTGTTGCACTTGTTATGCCTGTGGCACCAGGGATATCTGCGGTCTTCGGTTTTAGCTTATCAGTTGATTCTGCGATTTTATCTGCATCACCTATAACATGCTGATTTTTTGGTTCAGTATCATCAGAATTTCCAAAATTGCCTAAACTTACTTCGGTATTCATATTTACATGCTCATCTTTGTCTGCTGCCTCATCACTTACTATTTTCTCTGCGGACAGCTGCGTTTCATCAGGCATCTTTTCGCTTTCTTTATACACAGCTTCTTTGCGGCTGGTATTTTTTTGATATTTTTTATTCCCCTTATTTCTTTTTACCTGTTTTATATCCTTTTCATCACGGTCACCCTGAATCCGTCTTGACATTTCATTGAAAAACCTGGCATCGCCCTCTTTGCTGTACTCTTCGGTAAAGATTCCGCACAAATACTGTCTTAACACAGATTTTATAAAATTATTACGATACCCATCAGTTATTGTCCTCATAAGTCTGATTGCATCCGCGTCTTCCTTGCTGTCAAGGTCAACATGGTAATGATAGAACTTACGATACATTTTTTGTGGATATTTTGCTGCACGGTTTTCATTCAAAGGAAGGGGTCTGACTTTATAGACCTCTTTCCTTGCATATGAGTTCAAAACCTGCCTGGTTGTTTCAGGGAATGCAATACGCCCTGTTTTATACAGGGATACCAAATCCAAATCGTGATAAGAATAAAGTTTGATTTCTATTCTCATTAAGCATTACCCGCCTTTTTTAATTTTCTATATGCTGTCATATAATATCCTCTGACATTGGCAAGATAGATTGGAAGGTTGTTACCATGATTACCAGGAATAATTTCCAGCCCTTCCATACCTGATAAAATCTCTTCAAAATATTTAATCCATGCAGCACCAGTTCCACCGGTTACAACAAGCAAGTCATAATCTGCAAAATATCCGGAAACCTCATACAGCTTCTTAATTGACATTTCAGCAACTTCTTTGCACGCTTTTTCAATATACCCATCAAGAGGCACCTTTTTGCTTGACATGTTCTGAATATCAATCACCTTAAAGAATCCCTCTTTCATATATTTTCGCATCTGCGGGATTCTGATATCCATATGATAATCTTTATAGATGTAGCCGGATGCGACTTCCAGAACCCTCTTCATGCCGAGATTATTAATGGACTCTTCAAGCGCCTTCTTTCTGTTGATAATTCCATACGGGTCAAATGTTCCAAACCCAATATCCGCAACAATAATGTTCTTTGACATCAGGTCTTTCGCATCATCTACGCGTTCACCGTCATCGTTAAACATAATTGAATTTAATGTCCCGGCCGGCTGTGACATCACATTCACATCACCATTTTTTAATGTATTCTCAAATCTCATCCACTTGCCGCTTCCAAGTCTGACTTCATAAATTCCAGGCTGGGTAAAGGCTGCCTTGATTTTAGGAGCATCTTCCTTTAAATATGCTGCCGGAAGTCCTGTCTGAACAGCTGGTTTAAACTGCGGTTCAAATTTTCTTTCTTCATTATCCATCAACCCGATAGCGACCGCTGTTCTGGCCATAATTGCAAATTCTTTTGTATAATAACGGTTCCTGTCAAATGAAGAGTCTGTATCGTTAGTATCATCTGTTCTTACTAAGTCCTGAGCTTTTGTACCAATAAGGTAGACTCCACTTTCATCTCTGTAATAGATATCATCTTCATCAACAGACATTAAGTTATTATCCATTTTCTTTACATATGACGGAAAGCAAAATCTCTTATTCGGAGACATTCCCTTTACGCTTGAGAAACCGATATCAACAGCTACAATCCAATTTGATTTGATTGGATTCTTGCATGCAATAATTTCCTGTGGTGTATTAAAATCTTGTAAGTTCATAAAAAACCTCCTTATATTTGTTATGCATTTTTTAATATGTTTTTTGAGCATCATATGCTGTATATTTTTGCTACACTTTTAATATGCAGAAAAAATATGGAGATTGAATATTTTTTCGAAAAAAAATTGGAGCAAATAATTTGCTCCAATTTCCGTTAGAATTGACGTCTATATATCGAATAAGAAACAATAGCAATTCCGCATATCAGGATAGCCATAATAATCTTTCCAAACAAACTTCCTTTTTTCTGCTGAGCAGGTTCTTCAACGCTGTCGTCTTCTTCATCAGCATCCATATCAGACTCATCTTCATAATCGCTGCTGATTGTATCAGATTCTGAATCGTCCGAACTGTCTGCGTCCTCATTATCCAAAAGACTATCATTATCTTTTGTTCCGGTACCGTCACTTTGCTGAGTGGCTTCTTTTGCTTCTTCCTTTTCCATTTTTTGCTTTTCTTCAGAAGTCAAATAAGGACTATCTTCGAAACTCATTTCACCCTTTTCTATTCGCTGCTCTACTACTTCTTTCGCATTGTCATCAAGTGCTTTCATATTTTCGCTTGTTTGATTGTTGATAAAGTTTTTTGCAGAAGAGGTCCAGTTTCCGTTTTTGTCCATGTATCCAAAATTGTACATTTGCTTACAATAATCCTGATAACTTTCATCACTTCTAAATGATGATTTAGGCAAATAAAAGCCTTGAGTCAATTCATCATCATCTGTATGAGCAGAAGCATCAATATCATATATTTTTGTTTCCTTACTATCTTTACTTTGTTCTGCAGCATATACTGTAAGCAATGAAATCTGGCCTAATATTATAATAATAAATAAATAGCAGATGCCAGTTAAACGTATTATTTTTTTCATTTTTCGATTCCTCCCATTCTTGGTTAGTTTTATGAAAATCCATGGTATCTTGCTGCATTATTATCCAACTTAGCACTTACACCTATTACAATACCCTTTCCGGGTGAGTGTTTAGCGTTTGTTTCTGGAGACCAGCTTGTACAATGTAGATAATATCGTTGGCCATCAACAGTTCCAATATATATACCAGTGTGGTCTGCTCCTCCAGCGTTTCCTGGCCAGCATTGCTGTCCAATATCCCCAGGTATAGATTCTGAACTATCTATCTTATTAAATATACCAGAAGAGTTAGTCGGAGTACTCCAGCTTGCGGCAGCTCTACCTTCAGTAGCGACGCCAGACCTCCAATAGCATTGTCCAACAAATGATGAGCAATCAAGATATTTAGGATTATCAATATTAGTGTCGCCCCTTGCTAAATCCATGGAATATGTTACGCCATACAATAAAATTCCTTGCTGTATAATTTCTCGTCTTTCTTTTGTTACCCTACTATCCCATGTCTTCATGCATTTCTTCAAGATTTCTTTATACTCTTCAGGCAGCTGGCCATAATCCATTGAACCTCCACCAGTACATTTATAATTTTCAAACACTTTTTGATAGAAGAACTGGTCAGAATATTTATATTCTCCATATTTATCATCTTTCTTTTCTTTACCTTCGTCTGTTCTTTTTACACCATCAGCAATTACTTTCGCATATCTCTTAATGATAGAATCATAATCCACTTCTTCATCACTGCTACTCTCTCCTTCCTGCTTTTTGCTGGCCATTGATTGCTGGTCACAGTAATTCGTAAATGTAACAAAATTTGTAAATCCGCTAAGTTTTGTCGAGGTTGTACTGAACCGGTTCTTTATCGCCTCAGAATCTCCGCCAAATTCAAAACCCTGTACTGCACTCATAAGTGTTTCTGTTGAGTATGGTGAAGGATAGCATGCATCCTCTATGATTCTGCTAAACGCCTGCGCTGCAATATCAATAGAATCAGCTACTGTATAGCAGCTGCCATTATCTCTATGCCATTTTTTCTGTGCTTCTGATTCATCATCAGCGTCTGGCCACGGAGTTGCAGGAGGAGGAACTGGTGTTCCAGAAATATCACCCCATGGAAGAGGTGTCGGCATCGGAGAAGCAGTCGGAGCAACTAAAGACCCCACTGGTGTTTTATCACCATTTTCTGCTCTTGCCAGCCATGAACCGTTTATATGAAACAAATCAAATTTAAAGTCAGGGTTTCCGGTTTTTTTTGTTGTTGTTTTTCCCTTCTTATCGGTAGTCGTAGTTTCCTTTTCAACATCGTTTCCTTTTATGGCTTTAGCAGTTTCGTAATCATCTTTATACTCATTAAACCTTGCCTGAGCCATTGCCTTAAATATTTCTTTATAAGGTTTAAAGCCATACTTTTCGGCTGCGGCATCCAACAAATCCTCAAACTGCTTAACTTCGTCTGACAAAACTGCCTGACAAAAATTACTTATCTCTATCGTTTCATACATTCCTTCAAAGTTGTTCCAGTTTGTTGATGAATAAAAATTCTTCATATCTTGCGTTACATCATCGTCATTATTCCATAATAATGGTTTTTTTGTTTCACTGTTACGCATCGTGTAAAGACTTTCGGCCATAGAATACGCCAATGTGCCAACACTGACTGACCCCGGCCATTTATAAGCCTGAAAATCAAATTTTGATAATCCAGGCATAATACTTTCCATTGCCTTCTTTTCCTTAGCTGTTGGAGTTGGCGTTGGGGATTCTACTGCCCCCAATGTTGGGGTTGGCGTTGGAGATTCTGCTGCCCCCAATTCCCCAGAATCACCGCCGGAGCCTCCTCCAGTTTCATTGCCATTATTTTCAGTACCTGTATTGCCTGAGCCTGTATTATTTTTATCGTCTTTTTTATCATCTTTATTCCAACCGTCAGGAAATGTAGTCTGTATGTTTTCAGCATATACGTTTTGAGTCATAAAAGCCATAGACAGAGCAACATCAGAAGCAGGTGTCACAACCGTACACGCAATTGCCATTACGACTGATAAAATTTGATTTTTTTTATATTTTTTTTGCCGCTTACGCGGAGACATGTTTGTCTCCGCATTGTGGCATGTTTTTTTGTTATACATAATCGCCCTCCTTATAACATACTTTCAATAGTTGCAATATCTTGATTTAAGGAAGCTTCTCTCTGTGCTTCGTACTTTGCTGCTGGACGTTCAAAGTATTTAAGGAAATACCGTCCTGCATCATAAGCGCTTGAGCACTGCAGGAATCCATTAACGCCTGAATTTGTCCATACCGCGCTCGATGAAAATTCATATTCAAGGTATTTGCATTGGCCTTCCAGAGTATTGTATTTTAAACCATGGTTATTACACCAGGTAACAAGGTTTGTCCTTCTTTCAGCTGTCCACTGTGCAAGGCCATATCCTCCGCTTCCATCAGGATTCTCTATGTCCGTATAGTTAAATTCACATTCATGCTTGATATTTACTAATACGCCAATTGCCTGTTCTCTTGTAAGTTTAGGAGTCATTTCTTTCGTCAAGAACTTATAAACATATTGGCAGACCTCTTTCTGCGATTCAGTCATCACTCCGGGACTAAATGAGCCAGAGCTTGTCTCACCGCTGTCTGAACATGTACCAGGAATTCCCATCTTAAATTCAGGTTTTTTAATCTTTTGAATGCCATTTTTAAGTACGGATTCCTTTGCTTTATAATTAGGCTTTTTCATATCATTGCTTGAATAATTAGGATTTTCTTTGTCGAAATCATCAACTCCGTAAATGTTTTTATCATACCATCCCTTGATATCAAGCAAACTGTCAAAATGTAATGTAATAACCGCAGTACTTGTCTTTTTATGTCCTGGACATGCTTTATATTTAGTCTCAAACACCAGGTCTCCATTTGCATCAGTTTTTTGATGTACGTCTGGAATTCTTGTTGTTGTTCCGTCTTTATATGAGACAAGTCTTGTGTCATAAACCATTACTGGCACCTGATATGTCATACCATCAGTATTTGTTTCGTCAATTGCCTTTCCATTTTTGTTGTATGTAGGCAAGCCATCAGGTCCCTGATGATACTGAGTTACCGGAGTCCATGTGATAATATGTGACGCGTTAAACAATGCTACTAATGTTGAATATCTTAAATCATCATATCCGCCAATAGTATAGTTGGTCATGTCTAAGCCATACTTATCAAAATATGCAATCAATTTCCATGTATCGTCATCAATCTTATTTGTAACATCAAGTTCATGAGCTTCATCTGCAGCTTCCTCGTTAATTCCTGACTTATCTTCCTTTGCAAGAATTGTTTTCTTTACTGATGTCGTATCATTTATATCAAAATCATACATTGCAAGAATCATAGAGATGAGTTCCTGGTTGTTATTATAAAAACCATATACAGCTCCCTTTGCGCTAGATTTATCATAGCCCTCAGGAGTTGGTGTCGGAGAAATTCCATCAGGGGTTTCCTTGTCTTCCGGAAATGTATAATAAATATTATTTTTCTGGTCAATGATATCTCTGTATACATCCTGGTCAATTTCCTGTCTGTAGAACACATCTTTATTAACATTTGTTGACAATCCACCGCCAACAGTTCCTAAATCACATGTATCATCCAAAATATTGCCAAGATTCACGGCGCTTTGTGGTATAGTACCTGATGGAATTCCATCTCTCTTTCCAGAACCAGCATCTTTTGCTAAAAATTCAAGAAAGTCTCTTCCATCACCAAGATGATGTCCATATATACCTTCTTGCTCACCCTGAAGATATCCAGTGTGTTCCCAAGCTTTTGTGTCAAATTTCAAGACATAAATTTCGTTAGTCGCCGGTTCGTCCCCTAACACAATATCATTATTAAATGTTACTTTCAGTACATCTCCATCTTTTCCCCAATATGTACCCATAGCTACGAGGTATACTGTTTTGTCTCCAATTTTTGTGACAGCATAACCATTACTACTATATAAATTATTTGCATCTCTCAACTTATCTCTTATTCGTTTGCAGTCGCCTGTCCAGTCAGCGTTTGGATTGCCTGTAACGGCTGCAGGAACAGTGTCGATATTTCCTTCATTATTCCACCATGTAGTTGTTTTGACGTTATACAGGCCTTCTACTTTTGAACTATCTCCCTTTTGAAGCTGTGGAGTGCCATTTTCTTCTCCTGATGCAGAAGTTTCACCTCCACTACTTCCTCCAGATAATGCACTTCTAAATGACGCATGACACAGCGTAAGCAAGTCAACCATCTCCTGCGCTGCCTCCGTAGTATCTTCATCACCTGCATCATAATAAACTTCATCACCTTCATTGCTTATAAATGACAGTATCGAGAATATTAATATAAGCACAAACAGTAATATCAGTAATATCGGAGCCATTGCACTAAGTATTGCAGTACCAAGCATTGTCAATAATCTGATAATGATTTGTAGCATGGTTTTTAATGATTTAACTGAAAGGTTTTTTATACCATTTCCAAGCATCTTAAATTTTCTGATTGCACGCTTACCTCTTCTTTTAACGGTAAACTTGGCACCTTTTCTTTTTACAAGTCTTCCGGTACTCATTGTAAACCGGGCTCCATATGTAAGCGCTTTTTGGCTGGCACGAAACGCGGAGGTTGATACTTTAGCAACAGAAATCGCGGCTTTTCGCGTGGCATCAACTGCTCTCGCGAACTTCATAGGTACACTTCTTACAAATTTTATTGTCCTGTAAGCCTTCATTGCTATAGACCGAACCTTTCCGGCTCCTCCAAGCATTATCATAAGACCTCTGAATGTATAATCTGACCCCATATACTTATTTAAAAAGTTCTTGGATTTACGGTAAGCATTTACACCCTCTCTTTGAAGCTTATGAGCCTGTCTCGCAACAAAATTTCGTATTCCATTGATTCGGTTTATCTTAAGCATATTTTTTATAATTGCTTTCTGTTCTTCTGTTACATTGCCGGTCTTTAAAAGCTTTTTTAACGCCCTTCTGTTTGATGGAAGATTGTTTGCTTCTACCAGCATTGCCATTGAGGCAGCAAAGAAACCGTCTTCAATTACACCTCTTTTAATCTTTCCATTTGATGCGTCTATGTATGACTGTACAAGCTTCATGCTTTCTTCAGGAATTGCATTTTTGTCCATCATTGTCTGAAGCATTTTGACATTCGTCGGGAGACCGGCTACCTCAAGTTGAAACTTCAAATAAGCACTGTCATCATAAGCGAATATTCCATTTTTTATGATAGTTTTTCTTGTGTTTTCAAATACATTTATATAATCCTGAGCCAGTCGCGCACTTTCTTCATCAAGGTGCCCTGCTTTCAGCTGTCTTTTTAACTTATCAACATTGCAAGACATTTTTTTGTCAGCAAGCTGTGTACGCAAATCAAATAAACATTCCTTTTCAATGTCACTTAAGTGCCTGTCTTCAAGAATACTGTTGATTTTTGCAATCTTTGAAGCCGTGTCTGCATTTACTGAGATAATCTTATTGTAATTTTGTGCGATAAAATCAATACTTTCTTTACTGAAAGTGATTTTTCTCATTTCATTTGATGCATAACGTGTCATCATAACATGCATGATGCGTCCTTGACGGTCTATCGTTCCAGATATCTGATGTCTTCTCAACAGATTTGATAAGTTTCTATCTCCAAAGCGTTCAGTTAACTTATTAGTCGCAAATGAATCTCCATCTTTCACAAAATCATCAGCAGAAATTGTTTTGTTAACTATCGCAGGAGCAAACGATGCTGCAATTCCAGGTTCAACAAGTTTTTCGCCAATTTTATTTATGTCAGTTGCGTTTAATTCTTTATTAGAGAGTGACAAATTGAGTTTTGTTCCAGTTATAATTGAGTTTCCGTCTGACCCAATCTGAAATCTAACATTATTAGATGTTATAATTTCATTGCCATTAACGAAAGCATCCTTCCATCCAACAAAAACCAAATTGCTTCTCTCTGTCTTATAGACATTTAGCAATACACCATCAACATTAATAGTGCCATCAGACCTAATCGTGAAAAACTTCATTCGGCCATCAATTTTAAGGCCAACTTCATTATTTTTAATAGCACCAACAAGGCCTACATTTTTAACTCTTGATGACGCATTATATATATCAGCTCCGATTTTGGCTGCTGCAATACTGTTACCGATTGAACTTTTTGTAGCGTTTTTTATAGCTTCTGCTGTGCCATTAGTTGAAAATCCAGCACCACTTGCCGGCGAAAACCCAAAGCTAGGGTTATTATTAAATTCAGCAATCATTTTCGCCGTCTCAGCATCAATCTGACCAGCCATAGCGTATGAATCAGCAATCAATTTATTACTTTTAGAGGTTAAGTTTTGGGTGTTGTTAATTGCCTGATTCCACAGCTGTGATTTATTTTTTTGCTTTACTACGGCTTCGCTTACATCCTTTACTGTATCTTGTGATATAGAAGTATTAGCGCTCGCCGCTATACTTTTATTTTTATTTGTTACTCCACCAACAGCAGCAGCGGCAGCGACCTGGCCGGCAACAGCTTTTGAAACATCTAATTTTGAGCTGCCAGGAGTTTTAATTACGTTATCAGCCGGACCACTTATCTCTTTTGATACATGCCCGTCAACAACCTGCGCTCCAGCTTTGTTTATTTGTACATGGTTATTTTTATTTCCATCTTTTGCAGTATAGATATGTTCTTTATTTTCAGAATCAATTATTCTTGAGCCTTCTTTTGCCAGTTGTTTTTTGCTATCTTTTATATTTTTTTCTAAAGCAGATTGATTCAAATCTGGCTTGCCGAAGTTTTCGCTTGTCTTCTGTCCTGCCATTTCATACGAATCTCTTTCGTATACATGTTTCTTAGAATGAGAATCAAGACCAATATTCTGAGTTGAAGCCGAAGAACCAGGCTCTCGAGCGATGTTATCAATCTTGGATTCGCCGTTCTTTTTTAACTCCACACTATCTTTATTTTTAAATATCGGCTGAACTGGTGTTGTTGTGGATTTATTACCGCTTGAATAATCTTTTGCCTTAATAGCATTCAAAGACTCTTTTGCCGTAGAACTTCCACCGTGAACACTGTCAATCTTTTCCGGCTGTGAAGCATTTTTTCCTGCCTCTGATACAGTTCCTGTTTTAAATGTTCCATCAATCTGGTGTCCCGGCTGTGTATTGTAATTATTATCAATACGATGTTCCTGCGGCCGCGATTCTGACGGTCTTTTCTGTTCAGTCACCACTTTTTCTGCAGCTGATGCTTTATGAGTGTTATTAACAATGGTCGCAGTACCCGCAACGGCTGCATTCATTCCGGCTGAGGCATACGAATCTCTTCTGTATCCTGAAGCCTGGTTATTCGGGATATCTTTTTTCCCTTGTACCGCCGGCTGAACCGGTGTCGCCTCAGACTTGTTATCTCCTGAATAGTCTTTTGCCTTAATAGCATTCAAAGACTCTTTTGCCGTAGAACTTCCACCGTGAACACTGTCAATCTTTTCCGGCTGAGAAGCATTTTTTCCTGCCTCTGATATCGTTCCTGTTTTAAATGTTCCGTCAATCTGGCGTCCCGGCTGCGTATTGTAATTATTATCAATACGATGCCCTGCCGGTCTTTCCTGATTCTTTTCTGGACTTGTTATGCTGTCATCACGACGGATATCCGCTTCACGCTGGCGCCTGTCCATTTCCATGCGGATTTCTTCACGCATTGCATCTTCAGTCCGCCGTTCCGGTTCATACTTTTCGGAAGTGCGGTATTGGTCAGCTTCAGCTCCTCTCTGTTCTTTTGCAGCCGCTTCTCTTCTTGTCATTTCTGCCGCTGCTGCAGTCGCTGTTACTGTCGCTGCTGTAGCTGCTGCCGCATCAGATGCGTGCGTCCTTCCACCGATTACATTTGTAACATCACCGGCATTTGTACTTCCATTATGCAGATTTCCAACCTGTTCAGACTGCATGCTGTTTCGTGTTCCGGCATTACCGGCATCATGTACTGAACCTGTCCTTGAGCTGCTGTCAACCTGTCTGTCACGGTTTGAGTTATAGCTGTTATCAACTCTGTTTCCGGTTCCGTTTTCGCCACGCTTTGCATCAGTCTCACTTCTGCCTGTCTCAGAATTACGGTATCTGTCAGCTTCCTGCTGGCGTCTGTCCATCTCTCTGCGGGTTTCTTCACGCATTGCATCTTCAGTCCGCTGCTCTGGTTCATACTTGCTTGAACCATTATATCGGTCAGCATCTCTCTGCTCTTTTACAGCCGACTCTCTTCTTGACATTTCGTCTGCCGCTGCCGTAACAGCAGCTGCCGCTTCAGAAGCATATGTTTTACCACCAACTACATTTGTCACGTCACCGACATTTGTGTTTCCATTATGCAGATTCTCAACCCGTTCAGACTGCATGCTGCTCCGTGTTCCGGCATCACCGGCATCATTTACAGAGCCTGTTCTTGAACTGCTGTCAATCTGGCTTTCCCGATTTGAGTTATAATCATTATTAACTCTGTTTCCGCTTTCGCGTTCACTCTTTGTGTCAGTTTCATTTTTGCCCGCTTCAGCATTGCGGTATTTATCTGCTTCCTGCTGACGTTTATCCATTTCACGGCGGGCCTCTTCACGCATTGCAGTTTCTGCTCGCTGTTCCGGTTCATACTTTCCTGAACCACTATACTGGTCACGTTTACCAGCTTCAGCGTCATGATACCTGTTCGCTTCCGCTTCATGCTGACGTCTTTCTATTTCACGCTTTGTATCTTCATCCCTTAAAGCAGTATCAGAGCCATAAGAATCGGCTCTTCTTTCAGCGCGTTCCTGACGTTCCCTTCTTTCTTCCTGCTCCCTTCTGCTTCTACGGTCACCTTCAGCTTCTTTCTGTTCTCTTGCAGCAGTATCTCTTCTCACCGCCTCATCGACTTCTCTTCTCGCATCTGCGGTTTCCTTTGATGTTTCATACTCCCTGTTTTTTACCACATGAGTAACATCACCGGCATTGGAATCACCGTAATGGGTGCTGCCAATCTGCTCTGACTGCTGATAGCCTCGTTTTCCGGCATCGCCAGCATCATTTACAGAACCGGTTCTTGAATTTCCGTCAATCTGGCTTTCAGCTTTTGAACTGTAGCTGTTATCAAGCCTTGAGGACTCTTCCTTGCTTTTACTGGTTTCTCTCTTATCAGAGTCATACTTTTCAGCGTTACGTTTTTCTGTTTCCGCTTTTGAAGCAGCCTCTTCATTCCTGGTATTGCCATATCCGACCTGTGCTTTTGCTGCGGCTTCCCTTCTGGCCATTTCCATAGCTGCGGCTGTCGCTGCTGTTTCAGCAGCAGTTTCAGTTCCGTATGTTTTACTATGGATTGCATTGCTTACGTCACCAGCATCATTAGCTCCGCCGTGCATGTTATTGACCTGCTCTGACTGCTGATATTCATGCTTTCCGGCATCACCGGCATTATCCACTGCATCGCTTCTAAAAGAAGAGTCAACCTGTTTATCGGCATTTGTTGAATAGTTTTTGTCTATCTTTGCCTCATCTTTTCTATCTTCAAAAGACTTGCTGCGGTCGATATCTTTTTCTGTATATCTTTCCGCATCTTTTTCACGTCTTGCTTTTTCGTCAAAATCAGCTTCTTCTGCTTTTCTTTTATCAAAGAACTCCTGCTCTCTAAGCCTTGCTGCATCAGCCTCTCTGGATGCAAGTTCACGCTCTTTGTTCAATGCCTCATCAGCTTCAAGGGCTCTTCGGATAGATTCTTCCCTTTCAGCATCAAGCTTCGCTCTATATTCGTCTTTTTCTACATATTTTCTGGAATCGCTCTCCTTGCCTGTATGTTCACCCTCAACGATATTCTTTATTACAGTATCTCTTGTTGAAAGCGGTTCCGGTGCGCCCTCTTCAAGTTCTTCCTCTATTTCTTCCTCGGCTTCACCAGTCTCATCTTCGCGGACACGTTCAGGTTCATCGTTCTCTCTATCACGCTGCAGGCTCTGCAGATAATCAAAGAATTCCGGATATTTATCCTGAAGTTCAAAGTCTCCGGCATTTTCATACAGTTTATCTAAATCTACTCTGTCAAGAGCAGAATCAGCCATATCATAAATATGTCTTTCGTCTTCCGGAAGGTCTACGTTATCTCTGGCTCTCGTCACATCAACAAGGTCAAGAGCCATACCCTTCTGAAACAGATTGGCAAGCAGCTCTATTCCATCTGTTGAAGATAATATGTAGTCAACATTTTTCTTATTCACTTCTTACACCTCCTTTACTCACATTCTGTTGCTGTTGTTGCTGCCATAATTAATTCAGACGGCCGTACTACATGTACAGACCTTGCTTCAAACACAGCAGCTTTTCTCGGGTCATCAATAAAAACATCCATCTTATTCATCATAGCCGCAATCACAGCAAATCCTTCATCCTTAAGCATCATCTGGTTTTGTTCAAGAATGCTTCTGATGGCAATATCACTGGCATTATACTCAATTTCTTTCGCAAATTCGTTAAAGCGTTTCAGTGCTTTTATATCAAGATTTTTTACGAAAAGCTGGTAGATGTCCGGCGTTAAATACACGTCTTCATATAATCCAGTAATCAGATTTTCATGTCCTGTTAATAAAAATGTTTCAAATGCACCTTTATCGGCTATAAGAACGGATTTTGAATGTGGTAATTCTCTGTATTTCTTTATTTCCATCAAAAAATCCTCCCTACGTATAGTTATCAATTTAAGGCAGAATCCTGCCGCATATTTAATATGCTAAATTTTTCCCCGAATAATACATTTTTTACAAAAAAAGCAGGATTTGGTTTTAAGCCAAATCCTGCTTTCTTTTGTCGAATAAATCTTTATTTTTTGCAAGCGAACTATCCACGATTATTGACAGCAATTCTCCCAAAATCAGCATTGTCGCCATAAATATCACTGCACCAAAATTTCCAAACGCACATAATCCGGTGCATACAAGGACCAGGATTCCATGCAGCTTTTTACCATTCAGCAGCAATATAACACCAAGCACTATAATCAAAGCAATCGGAATCAGCATTGCCACGCCCTGATATACAACGCCAAGCGTCAGATGGGTATCACCAACTTTTAAAATTTCATCAACCGCCTTTTTAATTTTAGCGAAATACCACTGAGAGCCACCTGCATTATCGTATACCTTCTGCCACTGATTGTTGTTTAAATACATTGCAATCTGAAACAATCCATTATTATTTGTGGTATTGTCAGGCAGCGACAGGGCGTTCAAAAACAGCTTTCTGTTAGCCTTGAATGACAATACATAATGGAAGTTAGACATAACTCTCTGAAGCTTACTGTCCCACGTATAAGATAATGCTATCAAACGGTTCATCATATAAGAGCATACAACCGTAAAGCCGACGTATACCGGAAACAGGCTCAATCCATTTTTATATTTACCGCATTTGTTATCACCAGTATTGGTAGCACTAGCCACGCTGGCAGCCTCATCGCCATCAGTTATACCGTTTTTACCCACGCCTTTTTTTGCTTTTTTTGTACTTTTACAGCAAGATATAATTTCAACAGTTTTCATAATCACGACCCCAACAATCGCACAGCATCCGGCCATAAACAATATAGACCATAATATAGAAGTAATGCCGAAATGCTTCTCAATAAAATATGAAAACTCTGCAAGCATACTTTTTAAGATTTTGTACATAATCCCGCCTCCTGTATGTCACGGTATATTTTCTTTATGGAGTCGAGACATTTGCCGGAAGGATGGATGTTTTTGAGGTTGTCAAAATAAAAATTTGACATTTCAATCAGCATAAGCTCTACATATCTCAATTCGTCATCTGAAATTTCACCTCTTTCACTAATATCGTGAAACCAGACGGCAGCAGCCATATACTGGTCTAATTGAGACTCATTACGGATTCGTGCCGGCTGTTTTGTAACCTTATCATCTTCCGACTCTGCGGCAGCAGCTTCATCACCCCACAAATCTTCATCCGTCACTTCGTCTTCATCAACAATCTCCTCATCCCCAGGGTTCTTATACATCCATGTTCTATCAGTCTCATCCTCACATTCATCATCACGTTTCTGTGTTGCATGAGCATCAATAATCTCAAGGCTATCGTCGCTGTCGTATTCAATATCTGAAAAATCAGCGATATGTTCTACTAATGGATTGACTTTCTTTTTTACTCCACGTGTTCTTGACATTCCTTTTGGCATTCTTCTTCCCCCATATTCTTTAATTTTTCTTCTAATCTTGTTATTCTGTTTCGTTTACATTTATTGCTTGCCGCTATAGCAAGAGCATCATTTATTGTAATCAGTGTTACACATTTTCTTGCTCTTGAAATGGCGGTGTTTACCATGTTACGCGTAAGCAGGGATAAAGGCTTATCCGGAAGCATGATATAAACATTGTCATATTCACTACCCTGACTTTTATGGATTGTAATAGCATCTGCATGCTCCATATCCATAGCCGTATCACGGTTTATTTCTATTGTTTTATCTTCACCCTGTTTCTTAATCTGTATCGGAGCTTCTATCGTTTCAACAAATCCAATATCACCATTACAATAACCGGCATCATAGTTGTTTTTGGTAAAAACAACCTTATCGCCGAGTTTGAAATGGCTGTTATGAAACCAGACTCCGGGCTGTTCGATATCTTCAAAATCATGGTTTAACGACATTGTTCCGACTGTACCTTTTTTTGTTGTTGACAATATCTGTGTGCGATGCGGGTCTCCAGTATAACACGACTTTAAATATGCCTTAGCCTCGTCTTCAGATTTACAATTCCGAATTTTAAATGCATCGTTTTCAATAAAATCATACCTGCCAGCCAGAATCTTCCCGCAGTTATCTATAACCGCAGAGCCTTCACTTTGTCTCATGATTTTTTTTAGTTTTATTTTTGGTATCTTGTTTGAGTTTATCAGGTCACGCAGAACTGCACCACAGCCAACGCTTTCAAGCTGGTCAGGGTCACCGCTTAAAATCAGTTTCGCCCCGGACTTTATGGCTTTCAAAAGGTGGTACATAAGCTCCGTGTCGACCATCGACATTTCATCAACAACAATAAAGTCAGCATCAAGCGGATTCTCCTCATTTCTGCCGGCATCATCTGGCATATATGGATTCAGTTCAAGCATAATATGCATTGTTGACGATTCATGCCCTGAATGTTCTTTCAATACACCTGCTGCTCTCGCCGTCGGAGCGCAAAGTCTGATTTCCTCCTTCGGTTTCTTACTCTTAAAAAGATTGATAGCACCGCAGATGGTATGTGTTTTGCCGGTACCTCCGCGTCCAAGCAGAATCACCACGCTGTTCTGGTCAAATGTTTTTAAGAATTCAAGCTGCTCTTTATTGTACTTATCATTGATGGAGTCGTATACATCATCTGAAATACCAAGCTTTGTATCAGCAGACATTAAACGGTTTAATTGGAATGCAATATCAGCCTCCATATTCAGAGTATCTATATATCCTATAAGCCCGTTTTCATAATACACTTTCCGCATTGCTGTCAATGTAGAAAGCAGAAAATAAGGCGATACTACATAATCTTTCCAGGCAGACATACGATGAAGCCTTGCACAGTTGATATAAAAGTCCTTCAATCGCATTGCGGTGTTCCCGCTGGCTTCATTGTTATTCAATACCTGATAGATAATAGCCCTTACTCTTTCCGGGGCAAGATAATCAAAATTCAAATCTTTTGCCAGGTTATCAGCCACCTGAAAATCAAGTTCAAGACGATACAGCACCGCATACGGATTATGACAGAGCTTTTCTTCTGCTTCAAGTCCATAAATTGCAGCCAGCATATCAATCTGCGGGTATCCAATTCCATATTTCTGGTATTTCTTTACGAGGTAATCTTTTTCAAGCATTGAGCCAACAGTGTCTTTCAACTCTGCAAGATACCTCTTTGACCCCCTGAAACCTTTCCAGAAGTCCTTATCATCCCACATGCCTGACAGTCTGCTTATGTCCCCGTCAACAGCTTCAAGAATCCTGTTTGCAATCTTCGCAGAGATTCCCTTTACCTTTGTCAGTAATGTTTTTGCATATTCTTCATCATTAAAATTGATACAGGTATATGCGGTTTCATTCATGTATTTTGTTTTCACAAATTTTGTGATTTGTTCTATCTTTAACGCCTTAAAATCTATTTTGGTGATGTCGTTTACAGTCTCAACACGAAACTCTACTTTTATCGGCACGCCAGGCACCACATCAGGAATCTTACCCGAGCATATAGCTTCAAACCGCGGGCAGTCTTTATCATAGTCACTTTTAAAGAGAAATTCAGCATATCCGTCTTCGCATCTGTCTATCAGAAAATCAACGATTCTGCCATTTACAACAACCATTGCCATTTCCCCCTTTCTTTGCAGATATACAAAACCGGAATATTCCGGTCTATATTAGAATGCTGAATTTTTCTTTAATTCGTTTTTTTTATCGGATTTTTATTTTTTTTCAGGAAATTCAAGCCCGGTTGTAAAATCATCCTTCATAACAACATACGCATCAAATGAATTCCCGGCTTTGCTTTGCAGATTCTTTTTAAGTCCTGTTTTCTTTTTTGTCAAAAGGTCTTTTACATCCTTTGCCGACAGGTCTTTTCCGCATACATTTTTCCAGATGATAAAATCACATGTACTGTCAGCCTTATCGCGCCCTTTATTTTCACTGCATGCAAAAGCTTTGCTGCTTTCAACAATAGGCTTTCCACATTTTGGACACTTGAGGCCAGTATCTTTTGCTGCTCCCATCGCCCATGTCAGCTTGCCATCCTTAATCTGTAATGCCGCATCAAATTTACTGCCATCCTTTTTCTTAAATCCTTTGATAACATCTGTCGTCTCACCCGCCAGCAGCTTTTTCACCTGCTCTTCAGTAAGTGTCTTTCCACAGATACTGTTCCATAAAATAAACCCGCAGCCATCATCTTCACATTTATATGACATAGGCGTTTTTACAAGTGGCTTGCCGCATTTCGGGCATTTAAGGTCTGTCTTTGACTCAAATGGCGCCCATGTTACCTTACCGTCTTCCTGAAGCGTCAGAGCTGCCGAAAATGTCTTTCCGGATTTACTCTTAAATCCGGAAATTACTTCTGTTGTCTGACCTGCCAGAAGTGTCATTACCTGCTTCTCTGTCAGGTCAACCCCCGCAATTGTTTTATAGATAGAGAAATGGCATTCCGGATATCCGCTGCAGCCCCAGCCTTTTGGCAGTTCCACAACCGGCTTGCCGCATATCGGACATACCCCAACCTCTTTTCTATCTGTTGTCTTTTCTATTTGCATATTGTTTAGTTCCTCCAGTGCATCATACACGTAATTTATAATTTCTTCGTAAACATCATCGTAAGCCTCGCTGCCTTCCCTGATATGAGTCATATGGACTTCCCATTCAGCCGACAGTTCAGGGCTGACGATAGAACTGTTTCCAAGGTTTTCAATATATTTTTTACCGCTGTCTGTTATGTACAGGCCTTTGTTCTTACCTGATGTCACATCTTTGATATATGCTGTATTTACCAGGTCAGATATGATTGCCGCTCTTGAAGAAGGCTGGCCGATTCCGCCGGCTTTCTTCATTGCATTCTTCAAATCAACCTCATCTGCAGCCATATATTTCTGAACATTTTCCATCGCACTGATAAGTGTCGCCTGTGTAAATCTTGCCGGCGGTTTGCTTACAATCTCGTGCAGAATTTTATCTTTCTCAGATAGCACCTGCCCGTTTTTCAATACCGGCAGAGGGTTATTTTTCGGTACCGAATAAAGTGTTGTATAACCAGGTTTTACTACCGCAGAACCTGTGCAAACGAATTTGTTTCCGTTGTCACTTAACACAGCCTTTGTCTTTTCTTCCTCTAGCGGCGGCATAAAGATAGACAGGAAACGTCTGAAAATCATGGTACAGATATTTTTTTCATCAGCAGATAAATTTTTTAAACCAGCTGTATCGCCAGTTGGAATCAAGGCATCATGGGATGTCTTTTTTACTTCAACATCATTCACAAATCTTTTATTACCCTGCGCTGCTGCAATGTCTTCCGGTGTAATATTCTTTACAATATCCGTAAACTCCGGCATAGCCTTGACAGCATTTAAGAGCATCGGGAAATCTTTCGATTTTTCAGATGATACATACCGGCCATCAGTTCTCGGATATGAAATCAGCTTATGCTTTTCGTAAAGGGACTGAATCAGCTCCAATGTCCTTTCCGGCGTATAGCCATACTTTTTGCCGGCTTCAACCTGCATATCTGTCAATTTATATAACTGGTCGGGCTGTGTCTTTTTTGTTGTCTTTGTAAAGCTTTCAACGACTGCCTGTCCGGACAGAGTATCAAGAATCTTATTCGCATCATCCTTTGACGCAAATGAAACAGCTTTACCATCATCATCAATCATCAGTACTGTCACCTCAGGATTATCAGTCACAATCCCCGGCTGATACGCTGTTTTAGAACTAAAACCATCAATTGCTTTACAGTTATCATATACAAGCTTTAATGTAGGCGCCTTTACACGTCCAACCTTCATTAGGAATCCTGATTTGACCGTATACGCGACAGTCATGTTAAAGCCAATCAGCCAGTCAAAACGGCTTCTGATTCTGAACGCCTGTGTCATCCCAACATCTCGCGGATTTGTATGATAATCAGTAAGATTATTCATGGAATCCATAATCCCCTTCGGTGTCAGGTCAGTTTCAAAGAAACGGTAAGTTTTATAATTTTGTAGGCCAAGATACGTCTCTATCAGGTCATAAATACCATTTCCCTCAACATCACTATCGGTGCCGACGATAATGGCATCATATTTTACCTGCTTTAACTGCTTCTGCAACTCTTTTACCTTATCTGGTCTCAGAACTCCAACCTTGAACGGACTTGGCATCATTGGAAGCTCAAGCTCTTCCCATTTACTGTCCCAGTCGTCATACTGTTTTGGCTCGCATAATTTACATATATGACCGGACAGAGCAAAAAAATCGATATCACCAAGAGGCTTATTGCTTGCTTCATAAGCAGCCTTAACGGCCTTCATTGCTGACGGTTTCTCGGCTAAGTATAAATATTTCAACTTTTTTACCTCCTGTTTTTAAATGATTTTTATTGTATTGTTTATGATTTTTGTTATCTTTTTTAAGTTCTTTTTTTCTTCTTCTGACTGTGGCTTCGGCTTATGTTCGCTGTACCACAGCAGATACAGATAATATTTTTCAGGATGCTTTTCTATGTAGTCAAAGACATCCTCTTCTGACGGGATATACCCGTCTTTTTCCATTTCTACCTTATCAAGACGGTTCATGAGTTTATCAAACTCAGCCTCCGTAAGTTCTATAATCTGCATATTTTAACTTCTCCTTTTTTTTCACAAAAAAATGTTCTATTTTCAATATGCTTGATTTTTTCTTTTTTTAACGCTTTTTTGACAAAAAAAATATTGCCCGCAAAATTGCGGGCAATACAATTAGGGTTAATAATCAAAATCAACGTCATCTACATCTGAGATTTTCGCACTTGCAACCGTTCCGGCTCCAAGTTGGCATCCTTTTTTGAATTTATCAAATTTGTCTTCTGAAAGTTCTTCTTTAATCTTATAAACTTTAAAATCCGTTATGCTGTCTTTTGTCTTGTTTTCTGACTGGAGATTCATGTTCTTCATTACTTTTACAACATTACAATCATCATCTTTTGCTGCCGTACAACACAAATGACCGCTTCCGCTTAATCCGTCGCAGGCAATCGCAACATCGTTTATAAATTCACCATATGACCTCATGGCTTTTACTGCCATACCTCTCAGCATTGATACATCCATTTCTTTACCGTCAAAGAATGCTGTTTTATGTTTCTTTTCAATGGCCTCTTTAATCTTTTCTTCAAAGTCTTTTTTGATACTTCTGAACATTGATTTTTTAATTTCTGACGGGCTTCTGTCAGCATCCTTAATAAGGTAATATCCATCTTCTTCAGGGATGTTTAAAAGCAGGTCTCCGAGCACCTCTTCAAGAGTTTTAGGTTTAAGTTTTTCCGGTGAATCGTCTATATTGTCAGCTACAGCATCATCAGTATACTCTTCTGTCTTATCAACGCATAAAAATTCCGGGTCTTTGTCAAGGTCATAAAACATATTTTTATCTCCGTCACCGGTATACTTAAACTGGGGATGAGTTTCAAGTGGATATTTATTATCATAAAACGGGTCAATACCTCGCATCATGACGATACATTTATTAAAAGGCATTGTCATGATTTCATCAGGAAGCATAAGCTCTCGTTTTGTCTGCTGTCTGCTGGTTGTTCCACCCTGTTTTCCAACCTGAAAGCTTGAGCTTTTTGTCGTAATAGTACCGACACCAAGTTTTTTACTGAAATATTCTGCTGTCGTCTGTTCGTTAGTACCAAGACAGATTGACGTATCACAGTTACCAATGATGGTCTCGTAATCATCTTTATACAACATTTTTATCTGGGCGATAGACTGCAGAACGATTGTGGTCGAAATATTATATTTACGGCATGTAGAAATTTTCTGCGGGAATTCCGGAATTTTTCCGATGTTGGCAAACTCATCGAGCAGGAATCTTACATGATAATTCAAACGGCTGTTCGGGATTGTTGCGCCTTTGTAATACAAAGACTCAAACATCTGGGAGAACAGCATAGATATCAGGAAGTTGAATGTGCTGTTAGTCTGTGGGATAATTGCAAAGAAACATGTTAATCTGTCGCCTACGCTTTCAAGCTCTACATTATCATCATCCGTCAGGTTTTTGATTGCCGGGATACTGAATGGATTCAATCTAACGGCTGCTGAAATAAGGATTGATTTCAGTGTTTTTGTACCACCAAGTTTAAATGTCTTATAGTTAGTAAGGCAAAGGGAGGTTTCTATCTTATCCTGCAGTTTTTCAACCTCTTTCGGGTCAGAGACGTCAGTTGCTTCCAGCACCAGCTGGTTCTTTCCATATTTATCTTTAATATATTTACTTGTTATTTTCTTCGTTCCATTAAACAATTCATCAAGAGGCATATCCATAGAAAATCCAAACTTGGAAGTCTGTCTCTGTCGTGAATTTTCATCCATTTGTGCCAGCTGAACCATCCACAAAATAGTAGAGAACTTTCTGAACTCTTCATCTGCAATATCCACCAGATAAAAAATCAGGGATGAAAGCAGAGCCTTCTCTGACTTGTCCCAGAACGGGTCACCACTTTTCTGGTCAGGTGCTGTCGTATTGGAAATAAAACAGTCAACCAGGATGCTGACATCAGTTTCACTTCTTACATATTTAAATGGGTTATACTTACATGAATGGCTCATATTCACAAGATTAAATACTTTAATGGTATACCCATTTTTAACAAGAACATTATGCATTGATTTTAGCAGCTCTCCTGACGGGTCAGTCACGACGTAGGAACAGTTCATCTGAAGCACATTCGGTTTTATAAAGAAACGTGATTTACCGGTACCGGCACCACCGACAATAAACACGTTATTATTCAGGTGAGTCTTCATATCCGCTGTTGAAAGTCTTACTAAATCTGATTCAATCATATTCGGGTCTCCTGGCACCGGCTTTGCCTCAGGCCGACCGGGATTGTTTAAGTTTTCCTTAGCTTCTCCACTCTCCCGATAATATGTTTTTTCCCCGAAAGGCTCATTGTGCCCTTCGTTAAATTCTTCAACCGTATCATTCCATTTTGCAGAACCACTTTCCTTACCGGCCATATCGTGCTTAAATTTCTGTTCATATATTAGAAACATCGCAATCCCAACCCAATAGACGAACGTCCATTTTAAACAAGTCCCCCAGGCCGGTGGATATAACCAGTAAAAAATTCCGAAATGTGTTACCGTATCCATTGCAGTGAAGATTGTAGCGTCACCATTTACATGCTTGTTATATCCCAACGCTCCGGCTATAACCAGACCGAGAAACCACAGCATTCCATATAGTATAAAATACGTTTTTAGTTTCTCTTTTTCTTTATCTTTATCTGTCATCTCTCCTTTCCTCCTCTTTACTAGCATCACCTATCAGAATCTCTTTTTCTCCAAACTTTTCAGCAAATGCGTTTACTCTTTCTTCGTGCATTTCCATATATTTTTGTTTATCTGCTTTAGAAACCTTGTATTCTTTTATATCTTCCAGTGTCTGCTCACGGCAGATTACCATACGAGCCAGGGAATACAATGCTTCCTTCTTCTGCTCGCTGTATCCGTCAATATCCTCAAGCATTTTGCCAATCTCTAAAAAATCAGGCAGGGATTCAAGCTCAAGCTCACTTAATGCCTGTTTTTTTGTCATTATTTTTACATTTTCTTTTGCTACCCGCCTTGTCATATCGCCAGCAATATCATTTACGATATCGCCATAAAACACCTTGACCGGCGCAGATGCCCCGTCAATATCGTTCAAGATTGCATTGACTACCTTCCGGTCAAAGTCATTTGAATTTCTTGAAATAAAACGGCTTCCTTTTGTTGTCATAACAACAGCGCCATATTCGTCAAGCTTGATGCCTCCGGTACCACCCTCGCGTCCAATAAATGCCGGGCCACCATCATAATTGATTACATTTGAAGCCTGTTCTATCGCATGCTCCCAACATATATTTTTTGAAATGAAATAATCTTCATTTCCTGGAATTTCATCCTGCACGTTTCTTAAAGCTTCAGTTATTGCCTCTTTATCTTTTTCGGACACTATAAATTTAATTTTTCCATCGCTGTCGGAAGATGCAAGATACTTGACATCTGCAGCTTTAAGGAAATCTTTCATTGCCACAGACTCGCTATACGAGAAACCTTTATATCCAAAGATACGGCCTCCAAAACTTAATTCATCCTGCAGCTCAAAGAATATTTCCCTCTGCTCGTTTGGATAGATGAGAACAAGATTATTTGTTTTTTTGCCGTCAACTCGGCTTTCTATATTCAGCAGATAATATGACAGCTCTGATGACTCAAGTATTGCTTTTATTGAGCCAATGTTGTCTATATCCAGAACCACGGCATCAATATCGCATCTTTGATATTCCAGGCATTGATATAATCTTTGTGCATTTTTATCAATATTCTGCCGGGCGGCCAAAAAACGTTTCATTATATCTATATTTGACATTCTTTTTTCCTCCTTTTTTTTGGTATTTGCTATTTGCAAAAAATTTGTCATATATAATATGAAAAATGCGAAAAATTTTTGTCTTTTTCTTCATATTAATTATGTAAGCGTTCAAGGCGCTAAATACTTATGTTTTAAAAGGAGACTAAAATGGGAATTATAAACGAATACGAAGAAATTCTTATCGGAAACCGTAAAAAGATTTCTTCAAATTATTTTTTATTTGATAAAAAGGGAAATGAAAGGGTCGCGTTATCTGTTATCAGATACGCCATAGAAAATCTGCTCGGATGGGATGTACATAATGCCATCAAGCTTTTTAATTCAAACTATATATCATTTATGAAGCTTGACCAGATGGTAAAATACATTGTATTTCCAAGTGATGTTACAAAAGATGATACTGAGTATATCCTGTATCTCTTATACCCGAAATATGTAGATTATGACATCAAAAGATACACGCTCAGGATATATGAAAAAGTAATGAACAATGAAGGACGATACCCTAAAGACTACATGTATGGATATCTTGGAATGTTAAGGGCAAAGATATGCCTTCAGTATGCAATCAACCAAAATCTGTTATTTAAGTCAGCTGATGACCTCTATAACTTCTTTGCATCAAAAGACTGTATCAAATACTTAAAGCAGAACAAGCTGTATCAGTTATATGTCAGTTTTTATTCCACACCGCTTGAATATATGCATGACAGCATGCCATCATCGGTAAAAAATGAATTCCTGTTCCATAATTATATGTTCTTAAATAAATACCAGCAGGTCGTAACAGAAGAAGAGAAGGCAGAAAAAAACAAGGCGCGTACCTAACGCACCTTGTTTTTTTACCAAAAAATTCAAATCATTCTATTCTCTTAATCTGCATGGCATCGCGCAATACAGATATTCGTCATGCTCACCGCAGCAAAGCCAGAATGGATTCTTTTCTGTAGTACCTCCGATAACAACATTGTTGTTTGGATACAGTGCTACAATCTCCTTGATTAAGGAAGTTTTAAATAACACATTCTGCTCCGGCAGTTCACCGGTTGTAACGGAGTCAAGGACTTCTGCATACTGTGACATACCAGTGAAGCCTACGGTAACGGCATTTTCTTTAAACTTAAAGCTTACGAAGCCTTCTGTTCCGGAAGATGCCTTCTGTTCCTGCTGAAGGTATGACGCACAGTTTAATGCCTCAATCAGCTCATCTTTCTTGATGGAAGCTGTAAAGGAGCATTTCTTTGCGTTAAGAATTCTGTTTAAGTCAGGATAATTTTTATCCAGGACTGGGAAACAGGTTCTTGCGTTTTCTGTCTCCATAAACAGCTTTCCATTTCCAATAGAGATTTTGACATTCTCATCTTCAGTTTCAAGAATTTCCAGAGAAATCTTAAGAACGTCCGGCAAAATCAGAATTTCACCAGTATAAGCGCCCTCTTTCACTGCATATGCGGTTCTGACAGCGATAGATTTTCCGTCACATGCCGCCAGTGTAAACTTCAGCAGCCCATCAGTGTCATCCATGATGTTTACCTTAATGGCATGCAGGTCAGATGCAACGTTATCATCAGCAGCAAAGACTGTGTCCTTACACATACTCTTAAGTGAAGCATATGGCAGAGACACATTCGCGCAGTCATCAGTCGGGTTTGCAACTGAGTTAAATACCTTATCAACGGCAGCAAGTTCCGTCTTTGCTTTACCTCCACGGTATTTCAGCACCAGCGTATTTTCGTTCACTTCGTTGCTGGCGTTAATATCACCATCACATTTTCTGACGCTCAAGATGTTAATGCCTGAAAAAGATGTCACGAAAGAGCCAGCCTCTTCTACGACAGCCTGAATTTTGACGCAGGCGCCAATTGAACCGTTTGTTGACAGCTCTACATAGTCCTCGCCTGCTTCAATTTTGACAAGTGAAATTTCAATCGGTGACATATTCTTCTTTACCGCCTTTCCGATTGTCACAACTGCCTCTCTCATGTCTTTAAAATTTGTTTTGAATTTCATAAATAAATTCCTCTCTTTCTTTTGATATGTTTGTAATAAATTTACATATCTAATATGCAGAAAGGAATTATGCTTAAAAAATCCAAAAAAATAAAGCATACGTAATATGCTTCTCGTTTGCGTCTTTCATTAATGTTGCGGGCTTCCATCAGTTGCATTACATCCATCGCCCTTTCATATCTTCTTGCTGTTCTTTTGTCTCCGTGTCTTTCAGGGAAAGACACACCCCGCGCCTTCGGCGCGTCCTTTCGGCGCCATGCGGCGCC